>JACCDW010166049.1_pt1 | contig 204346 bp, 190 predicted proteins | sample 7449781 | NCBI WGS metagenome assembly JACCDW01 (sample SAMN15323449, study PRJNA562643) | freshwater metagenome | isolation source: river surface water | place: USA:Blue River Watershed | collected 2017-08-18 | reverse complement strand
GGTGTTGTCGATCAACGTGATCAAGGGCATGCCAACGCAGGATGTGTTCAAGGAGATGCGTACGCTGCTTGCGCGCAGCTTGTCCTTGCGTACCTTCTCCATGCACACGTTTGATGAGGACATTCGCATTCGCCGCGGATTGATGCATCAGGCGATCGAACAAATGGCGAGCGGTCAGGTCAAAGCGCCGCCATCCCAGGTATTGGATCTATCTCAAATTCAACATGCACATTCGTTGCTGGATGAGGGCGCAAGCCGTGGCAAGTTGGTGGTCAAAATCTGAAGGAGTTGGAAATGTCAAGCAGCTTTAAACCTGTCCTGTCTCATGTGGGCGTGTCTTGTTTTGACATCGACAAGATGATTGATTTTTACTGCCATGTGTTTGATTTCACCGTCACCGACAAAGGACCGGGTTTCACATTTCCGTTCATGCTGGCCTTCCTCAGCGTCAACCCCAGTCAACATCATCAATTGGCGCTGGCTCAAAACAGGCCAGAGGGTGCCCCCAGCACGGTGATGCAGTTGTCGTTCAAGGTGGATACGCTGGATGATTTGCGTGAGGCGCGTCGGCGTGCATTGGACAGGGGCGCGACGAAGATGCGTGGGCTCAATCACGGCAATGCCATCTCGATTTACTTCTTGGACATCGAGGAAAACACGGTCGAGGTTTATCTGGATACTCCCTGGTATGTCAAGCAGCCGCACGGAGATCCCCTGGATCTGGAGAAAGACGATGCTTTCATCTGGGCAGAGACCGAAAAAATCGTGCGAGCCGACCCTACCTTCATGCCCGTAGAGGACTGGGCCAAGAAAGTCTTCGGGGGCGCTTGATCCGGCCAGTCAGTCCAGTTTCACACCCGCCATCTTCACGATTTGTCCAAACTTTTCATATTCGGACTTGATGAAGTTTTTGGCTTCTGCCGGGGTCATCGGAGGGGCCACAATATTCCCCATGGACACGATTTTCTGTCGCACTGACGCGGACTCCAGAATTTTGCTGACTTCCTTGTGCAAGCGATCAATCACCGGCTTGGGGGTCTGTGCAGGCGCAAAAAGCGCCCACCAGCCAATCACGTCATAGCCTGCAATCCCGGCTTCAGCCATGGTGGGCACATCGGGAGTGGCCGCAGAGCGGCTGGTACCGGACGTGGCCAGTATTCGCACCTTTCCTGCTTTGGCTTGTGGCATCAAGACGCTGGTGTTGTCAAAGAAGAAGGACACCTGTCCTCCCATCAAATCTTGCAAGGCTGGGCCTGAGGATTTGTAGGGCACATGCTCGAAGTCGGACTTCGACAGATTGGCAAACAATGCAGAGGCGAGATGGCTGGTGGTGCCATTGCCTGATGAGGCGTACATCAGCTTTTGTGTTTTGTGCATCGCCAATAAATCGGCAACGGTACGTGCGGGTGAATTGACCGGTACGCCCAGCGCGTAGTCACTGATGGCCAGCACGGTGATGGGTTCGAAATCTTTGAGCACATCGTACCCCAGTCGCTGATACAGCCAAGGGTTGATGCCATGCGTCGAGCTGGTGCCATTGAGCAAGGTGTAGCCATCTGGCGCGGCTGCAGCCACCGCTTTGGCGCCAATGCTGCCTCCAGCCCCGGGTTTGTTGTCAATCAAAATGGTTTGGCCCAGTGCTTCAGTCAGTGAGGGAACCAGCATTCGGCTCAAACTGTCGCCGCCTCCGCCGGGCGTGAACGGCACCACGATGGTGATGGTTTTGGAGGGCCACTGGGGCGTGTTTGTTTGTGCCTGTGCAGACAAGCCGATCAGGCAAGCGACTGTGGCTGCCATCCATCGTGACAGTTGGCGGAAGGACTGGGGGGTGTAGGAGGACATGTGATTGAATGGGGTATTGAGGCAAGACAATGGGAAGTGACCTGCATGCACTCTGACGATCGCTGACTCAGGGGCAACGCCATCATGCGCATGAATGGCTGCATTTCAGCAACAAAGGGGCCTTAGACCTATTCTCGTTTACACCAAGCGACACCCGCACCCTGGAGGGGTGGTCGTTGATGTCGAGTTGACAGGGAGCAAAAACTTGAGTTAGCATTCGATCCAATGATGATAGCGCTAACATTTGGATGCGCAAAATCACCTGGAGATGCCTCATGAACCGATTTTTAACGCCAGCGCAAGTTGAACAGTACCACGAGGAAGGCTATGTGATCGTGGAGGGCGTGGTCGATGATGTCACACGTCAGCGCATGAAGAACGCGTTGAACGAGTTGGTGGAAAAATCCAGGGCGGTCAGCGCTCATGATGACATCTACGATCTGGAGCCCGGTCACACCGCCGATGATCCGCGAGTGCGTCGTATCAAAAAGCCACACCTGGTCTACCCCGTTTTCAACGAGTTTCTGTACTCAGACAAGTTCAAAGCCATCTCTCAGGATTTGCTGGGGGAGAGTGTGCGCCTGCATGGCTCCAAACTCAATCTCAAAGCCCCGCATTTCGGCTCGCCCGTCGAGTGGCACCAAGACTGGGCTTTCTATCCACACACCAACGACGATGTCACCGCAGCGGGCGTCATGTTGGACGACACCACCGTCGAAAACGGAGCCATGTACGTCATCCCAGGCTCGCACAAAGGGCCCACCTACGACCATCATGGTCCGGACGGCCATTTTTGCGGAGCGATGGATCCAGAAACGTGTGGCGTGGATTTCAGCAAGGCCGTCGCCTGCGAGGGCCCTGCCGGCTCGGTGTCTTTTCACCACGTTCGAGCGATCCATGGGTCTGCGCAGAACACCTCCAACCGTTCGCGGGGGTTGTTGCTGTACGAGATGGCTGCCGCTGACGCTTACCCCATCCTGGCGCGAGACGACTGGAAGGCCTTCACTTCGCGGCTCATGTATGGTCAGGAAAGCATTGAGCCGAGACTGGTCAATGTACCCATCCGTATGCCGCTGCCCCCTGCCAAAAACCAAGGTTCCATCTACGAAAACCAAACGGCCGGCAAGCGATACTTCGGGTTTGTGGAGCAGGGTGGCCGTAAGACGGCCACGACCTGAACCACGGGTCTTTGGATTACTCCAGGCTGATGTTCTTGCGCTGCACCAGCTTGCCGTAGATGCGACTCTTGATGTCCGCCTGTTTGCGGATTTCGTCGGCAGACCAGTTGAGTGTTTCAAACGCAAAGGTATTGAAGCGAGCCTTGATCTCAGGATCGGCCAGCACTTTTTGCACATCTGCGTTGATGCGTGCCGAGATGTCCGCAGGCAAGCCCTTCGGAGCCACCAGCACCACGAATGAGTTCACGTCGAGGCCCTTGGGACCACCAGCTTCGCCGACTGTGGGAACGTTGGGCATTTGCGGCACACGCTTGGGTGCGGCGATGGCGATGTAGCGAATCTTGCCGACCTTGAACACGCCGGCGCTCGAGGGGATGGAGGCCAATGCCCACTGAACATCGCCAGTGCCCACGGAGGTATAGAGCTGAGAGACCTCGCGGAAAGGCACGTGGGTCATGTCGATCTCGGACAAGAGCTCAATCTCTTCGCCGCCCAAATGACCTGGGCTGCCAATGCCCCAGGAGCCAAAACTGATTTTGCCAGGCGATGCCTTGGCATCGGCAATCAGGTCCTTCACGTTTTGCCACTTCGACTCTGTGGGTACAGCAATGAAGAACGGTGTTCTGAAGAGGGTGGCCACCGGATCGAAAGTCTGGAGAGTGACGAAGTTCTTTGACTTGTAGAGATAAGGCACGGCGGCCAGGTGTTCGCTGTCGAGTTGCAACAGTTGATAACCGTCAGCAGGCAGTCGTTGAACTGCATCCATGGCAATGAAACCGCCACCCCCAGGTTTGTTGTTGACCAACACCGGTTGGTTCCACAGCTTGGACAGTTTGTCGGAGACTTGGCGCAACACAGCGTCGGGTCCACTGCCAGCGGCAAATGCCGTGGTGATGGTGACGGGCTTGTTGGGATAAGTGGTTTGAGCCAACACGGATGAAGCAGAGATTGCTGTCAAGGCGCAGACGGCACTGATCAGGAATTGACGTTTGAGGCGTGTCATAGGAACAGATCCTGTGAGATGTAATCAATCAGAGAGTGGTTATTCGGGCTGGCCGATGGTCAAGGCAATTTCTGCCACGCCAGCCACACGACCGGTGATCTTGTCGCCCGGCACGACGGCATTCACACCTTCGGGGGTGCCGGTGTAAATCAAATCGCCGGGCTGCAGGTGATAGAATAGGGAGAGGTCGGCAATGATCTCGCGGATATTCCAGATCAATTTGTCGACGTCGGAGGCTTGCTGGGTCACGCCGTTGACTTCCAGTGCGATCGCTCCTTTTTCAATCACTTGTCCAGGCATCGGAACAATCTCGCTGATCACAGACGACTGCTCCACATCCTTGCCCAAGTCCCAGGGGCGTCCCTTGTCACGGGCCACCAGTTGCAGGTCCCGGCGTGTCATGTCGAGACCCGCGGCATAGCCATAGATGATCTCGTGTGCATGGGCAGCGCTGACGCGAAAACCCGCCTTGCCGATGGCCACCACCAGCTCCATTTCAAAATGGAAATTCTTTGTCTCGGGCGGATAGGCCACCGTGGCTCCGCTGGGCGTCAATGTTTGCGGAGCTTTGGTGAAGTAGAACGGTCGCTCGACAGATTTGTCCACGGGTTTGCCCATCTCGATGGCATGAGCATGGTAATTGCGTCCGACAAAAAACAGCCGATTGATTGGAAATTGCTGGGTGTTTCCGCGGATGGCCACCGATTGAACTGAGGGGGGAGGAAATAGGTATGAGGTCATGATTGAACGGGATGGAACATGAAAGACGGGGCCGCCTTCTGGCAGCCCCGTGGTGAAGAGGATGGTTGAAATCAGCCGCGGTTTTCGTACACGCCAAGTTTGCGGTGCAGGGGAGATTCGTCGGCGATGAACACAAAAGACGGTTGGTGTGCGGACAGGTTTTTCAACGTCACTGCCTCATACCCTGGCGCGCAGCAGGTGTCGGCCTCGCGCATTGCGAACGTGCTGTTCAGAATCTGGGCTTCGACTTGGCCTTCAACGACGTGAAAGACCTGGGCAGGTGAACGCGCAGGCAGACGCAACACCTGACCCGGGCGCAGCATGAGCGCATAAAACCCCAGAATGTTTTGAACATCGTCCCCTGTTTCCGGGTTGATGTAGGTCACCTGGACACATTCCTGTGACGGGTCATCCTGCGCCAGGGTGATGAGCGCAGACTTGGTGTCTTTCCAAGGGTAGCGCAGCATAGGATAGGCCTTGCTGTTGCGCTCGAACATGCGAGTCGGGGCAATGCCGGATCGGACATTTTGCTGATCGCTGTGACCGGGCTTGATGGTCTGGCGCTGGCCTTCAATGGCATAGGATGTTTCAAGATAAAACACAACCGGCAAGTCCAACACATCCAGCCACACCACGGGGGTTGTGCCATCGTGGCCATGCTCGTGCCACAGGCCCGTGGGTGTGAGGATCAGGTCGCCCCTTTCCATCTCGCACTTTTCACCATCCACCGTGGTGTAAGCGCCTTCCCCTTCGACAATCATCCGCACCGCATTGGGCGTATGACGGTGCGAGGGCGCCCATTCGCCAGGCAACAGCAATTGCATGCCCAGATATATCGCTGCGCTGGCCTTCATGTTCTCCAGGCCGTGACCGGGGTTGGCCAGCACCAGAACCCGGCGCTCGGCCTTTTCCATGGGCGTCAGATCACCTGCCTGAAGCAACAGAGGACGCAATGTCTCGTATGACCAGTAGGTCGCTTGCGTCTGCCGAGTGGGCACCTTTGGTGGCAATACCGAGCGCAAGCTGGGCCACAGGGGCACCAGGTTCAAGGCGCTCAGCTCCTGACGGTAGCTGAGTGGGAGGTCTTCGAGCTTTCCAAGTTCTGACATGATGTGTCTCCTGAGATTCAGCCTTGTTGCAGGCAGTTGTTGACGTTCCAGCTGTACAGCCATTCCATGGCGTCGTAAAAACGCTCTTGTGTGCGGCCCTTCCACAGACTGTTGCGGATCAGCCGTTCCACGCCGGTGGCGTGGTACAGGCGTCCCATTTCGCGGCCGGACAACACAATGCGTCCCGTGCGTGTCACGCGGTTCTTGGCATACAGTGGCAACGCCTGATCCCACTGGTTATTGCTGAAGCGCAGCGCCTCGCCCAGGGTCACCGCGTCTTCCAGCGCCATGCAGGCACCTTGTGCCATGTACTGAGTGGTGGGGTGCGCGGCATCACCCAGGATGGTGGCGCGTCCAAACACCCAGGTGTCGATCGGCTCTCGGTCTGCGGTGGCCCAACGCTTCCAGCTTTTGGGCAACTCGATGAGCTGGCGCGCTTTGGGGCAAATGCCCTGAAAGTAACTTTCGACTTCTTCTTTAGAGCCATCAGTCACGCCCCAGACTTCTTGCTGGCGACTGTGGAAAGTCACGACCACGTTGTACTGTTCGCCCCCTCGCAATGGATAGTGCACCAGGTGACACTTCGGTCCCGCCCACAGGCTGGCGGCGTTCCATTTGAGGTCATCGGGGAAATCGGCTTTATCGATCACTGCACGGTAAACCACATGACCGGTCACCCGTGGCGGGTCATTGACGTACTGGGCACGCACAACCGACTTGCCACCATCGGCACCGATGAGGGCCTGCCCAGTCCAACGTCGACCGTTCTGGTCGATGGCGGTCACGGTCTTCTCGGCTTCGTTTTGCTCGATCTTGACAATTCGAGTGTTGGTAAAGAACTCGACACGGCCAGTTTCGGACGCACCTTCCAGCAACGAGGAATGTATGTCCACGCGGTGGATCACGGCATAGGGGTTACCAAAGCGCTGGCGAAAGGCTTCTCCCGTTTCCAGTCTGCCAATTTGATATTCATCGATGGCGTCATGCATGACCATGTAGTCGGTGTAGACGGCTCTTCCGCGGGCCTTGTCGCCCACGCCCAGTGCATCGAAGGCATGGAATGCATTGGGACCGAGCTGAATGCCCGCACCAATCTCGCCGATCTCTGGCGCTTGTTCTAGCACCTGGACTTGAAATCCCTGACGGACCAGGGCCAGTGCAGCGGCCAGGCCGCCAATTCCGCCGCCAGCAATGATGACAGGGAGGGATTTGTTCGAAGTGTTCATGGTGCTTTCAAAAATGTCTTTCGACAAAATCAGCAAAAATATCGACAGTGTACTTACTAAATATGAGCGTGTCTACCGGCATTGTTAAAAATCAGGGTAAACACTGATTTTTGAGCGTTGATGTCACTGCGCGTGCATCACGGGTGTGGGCATGGCCAATCAAGTTGATTCGCCCAGACGTCCATCTCGGTAATCGCTCAAGGCCTGGTAAATCTCTTGTTGTGTGTTCATGACGAATGGCCCGTACTGAACAATAGGTTCTTTCAAAGGTTTGCCAGCGATCAGGATCAGCTTGGCGTCTTCACTGGCATCGATCACCACCCCATCGGCTTGTGGATCGTTGGACAAAATGGCCATGCGTTGTACCGACACGGCTTGATCCCCAATGCTGACCTGACCACGGTAGACGTAGAGAAATGCGTTGTGAGTGACAGGGATTTTTTGCTCAAAGCGTGAACCCGCAGGCAGATGGATGTCGAGATACAAGGGTTGAGTGATCTCGCGCGTCACCGCACCCTGCACGCCGTGACTGGCTCCAGCAATAAGAGTCACCTCCGCGCCGGAGGGAGTTCGCAACTTGGGCAACTGGTCGTTTTGAAAGTCGCAGTACCAGGGGTCGCTCATTTTTTCTGAGCTGTGCAGGTTCAACCAGAGTTGAAAGCCCTCCATGACCCCCTCTTCCTGCTGAGGGATCTCCGAGTGGATCACGCCTTTGCCGGCGGTCATCCACTGCACGTCACCGTTTTGCAGCAATCCTTCGTTCCCAGCGCTGTCGCGGTGCAACATACGACCGGCAATCATGTAGGTGACGGTTTCAAACCCACGGTGCGGATGGTCGGGAAACCCAGCAATGTAGTCGTCAGGCTTGTCGCTGCCAAAGGCGTCGAGCATCAGGAAGGGGTCCAACCGATGTTGTAGGGGCTGAGTGAGCACCCGGTTGAGCTTGACGCCTGCACCGTCAGAAGTGGCTTGACCAGTGACAAGGCGCTCTACCGTGCGAGAAGTCGATACCGGATCAAAGGTGGCGTTGTGGATGGGCGAGAGGTTCATGTCAGCTCCAGGTTGAAAAACAGAGTGCGCAAGCACACTCTGCGAGGGGGGCGTCAGCCTATCGACGATGGTCTCAAGCGCGACGTGCGTCCAGACTCCAGCCGCCAGCACCACTGGCGGCCATGGCCAGCAAGCCACCGACCACGGCGATGTTCTTGAAGAACAGCAGCTGTGTCACGAAAGCCTGATCTGCCGGTGCTGCCCAATAAGCGTGGAAAAAGACGCTCGCGACCAGCGTGAACACAGCCAGCACCACGGCTGCAATTCGGGTTCCAAAACCAGTCAACAACGCCAAGCCACCGACAATTTCGACGACCAGGGCCAAGGCAGCGGCGAGTGTGGGCAGTGGCAAGCCAACCGACGAAATATAGCCGACGGTGCCGACAAAGCCGGTCAGCTTGCTGATACCCGCAGGCAGGAACAAAGCGACCATGAGCACGCGCGCGGCGAGGAGAAGGGCATTGGAGAGCTTGTTGGACATGATGTTTTCCTTGAATGGAGAGTGATGAGAAGCGCAACATGGGATGCGTTCAAGGAGTTTATGGACGAACAATGAATATAAAAATAACTGAATACGGATATGATTGTTTCTGTGATGGAACAATCAAAGACATTCATCGACCCCAATGACTTGCTGATCTTTGCCAGCGTGGCAGAGTTGGGCAGCTTCAGCAAAGCGGCTGAGCGCATGTCATTGCCCAAATCGACGGTATCGCGCCGACTGGCGGCACTGGAGCAACGCCTGGGCGAGCGGCTGCTGCTTCGCACCACCCGACGTCAGTCCCTGACCGAATTTGGCTTGCTATTGCTGGAGCATGCACGTCAGGTCGTGGCTGAAATCGAGGCAGTGTCTGCTCTCAGGGAGCGGCGACAAGCCAGCCCCAGTGGACGTTTGCGGGTATCGATGCCCAGTGACTTTGCCAACCTGCTGCTGGCCGAATCCATGGCTGCGTTTGTGGCGCTTTATCCCTCCATCCAGTTGGAGCTGGATTTGTCGCCTCGACGCGTCGATCTGTTGGGCGAAGGCTTCGATGTGGTGTTGCGGATGGGACATTTGCCCGACGATGCGTCTCTGGTGGCAAAGCGCCTGGCGGATTTTTCATTTGGCCTGTACGCTTCCCCCGGCTACTTGGCCGAGCTGGGTGAGCCCGCGCATCCCGAGGACCTGACCCGCCATGTGGCCATACGCATGCTGCGGGCCGATGGTGATGCGGCCCCGTGGTCGCTGCAGAAAGGCGAACAGCACTGGCAAGGAATACCGCCGGGCCGAATCAATGCCAATGCCCCCGAATTGCTGATCAGGATGGCCTGCGCTGGAGCCGGAATTGCAGCGGTACCTGACCACTTTGCTTCTGCCGAGGTACGGCGTGGCGCTTTGCGACGTGTGTTGCCAGAATGGTGTTTGCCCAGCCACACGGCGTGGGCAGTTTTTCCGGAGCGCAAGTTGATGCCTGCCAAGACCCGTGTCTTCATCGACATGTTGCAAACTGCGCTGGCGCAGGTCACACCATCGGGTTTGTCTCATTGCGTGAATCTTCCAGCACGGATCCAATGACGTTCGTCATGAAATCGAACTCTCAATTCAAGGAGCGAAAATGAGCATTCCAGTGGTCAAACCCAAACGCAACGAAGTGCTCCAGTGTGTGGCGCGGTACAGTGAGTTGACACCCGTCACCACGGGCCTGCCCGACATGCATCTGGAGCAATGCAAGCGGACATTTCTAAGCGTTCTGGGGTTTGAGCAGCCCAGAGGTGAAGTTCAGCACTCTCCATTTGGCAATCATGTGTCTCCTCGCATCACCAGCCAACCGACCGGTTTCGGTGCCGCCTTTGTGAGATCTCGCCCTGGTTGTGGCGTGTTGATGCATGCGCATGACACCTCCGAGTCATTCATGCCGATTGAAGGGCGCTGGATGGTCCAGTGGGAAGGGGCTGATGGTATCGATCAGGTCATCCTTGACCCCATGGACTTCATTGCTGTTCCCATCGGTGTTCAGAGGCGCTTTGAGTGCGTTGAGGCGCCTGCGGGCAAAGACGAGGGGATACTCTTTGCCATCATCAGTGGCGAAGCTCCTGCTGTGGAGTGGTCGCCCGAAGCGGTCAAGCTCATGACCGATTCAGGTGCATCCGTCGTTCGTGCGGCAGGCTGAACGGCGGGCCGCCTCTGCTTGGGTTGCCGGGGTCTGTGCGACTCCGAGCAATACTGGGCCTGGTTAAATTCACGTTGATACTGAGGTGTTTCAGGTCAGTTCAGGTGGCCTTGCAAACACCTCAATTCCATTTTTCGAAATGAGACAGCTATGTTGATGGGCGCGGTCCGAGTTGCTTTAAAGCGACCCTATGCGTTTGTCGTGATGGCGTTGTTGCTCTTGATCATGGGGCCGCTCGCAACCTTACGGACCCCCACCGATATTTTCCCTGACATCAAAATCCCGGTGCTTGCGGTTGCATGGCAGTACACAGGTTTGCCACCGGACCAGATGGCTGGCCGAATCAGCACGCTATACCAGAGGGCCCTCACCATCACGGTCAATGACATCGAGCATATCGAGGCAATGGCCTACGCTTGCATTGTGAAAATTTCTTCTGACCGGGTGTCAATGTTGCCATCGCCAATGCACAGGTGACCGCCATTTCTCAGGGGGTGCTCAAGCAGATGCCGACCGGCGTCAACATGGTTCGCCCATCATTGGTGACAATGCCTGGCGCTGCTATCCCCTGGCCGTATGGGGGTAAGTAACGGCTCGTTCATATTGATCTGGATATGATCAAGTTGCAAGCGCGTGGTTTGTCGGCCCACGACGTCTCCAATGTCCCGGCTGCGCAAAACCTGATACTGCCGGTCGGTACGAAAAAGATTGATCAATTCGAATATTCGGTTCGATTGAACAATGCGGTCCTAGGGATTGCGGAGTTGGGCAATCTGCTCATCAAGTTCGTCAACGGAAGCACCGTCTTTGTTCCCATGTTTTTCCTGGAAGACGACTCTCGCTTCCATTTTGTGCCGATGGCCATTTCCGTCATGCTCTTGCTGGCAGTGCTGGTGGTGGGCTACGGCATTTGGTCCAGAAACCAGGGCATGATCGCGCTGCAGAAAAAAGCGATGCTCTCTTTTGTTCCAACGGTGTTGGTGATTTCGCCGAAATCCCTGGATGGGTAAACCGCTTCTCTCGATTTACCTGCCAAGTTAGAGGCATATCCAAAAGCGCCCATCTACGCCCGAGTGAGTGGCTATACCAAATCGTGGCATGCCGACATTGGCGCCCTGATCAACGTCGGCGAAGCCCCAGGAACGGAGCTGTTCACGGTGCCCGAACAAATAGGCAAGTCGTATTCGGCACAGGTTCAATCGATGGCGCAAGCCATCGGAACGGGCTCGGGTGCCATGTTGATCCAGATGATTGCCGACAATTCCAATCGTGAATGGATTGCCGGTGGGCATGCGCAAGCCAGTGTTGAACGGTCCCAACCCCGTGGCCGATTGACCATACCTTCCGACGCGTTGATGATGGGCAAGGAAGGGCCACGGGTCGCGATGGTGGATGCGAACAACAAGGTGATGATCCAAAAAGTACAGATTGCTCGTGATTCCGGGGCCGTGATCGAGTTGGCCGCGGGTGTATCACCGACAGATCGAATCATTCAAAGTCCGCCGGATGGCGTATCTGCCGGCGATGTCGTGAAAGTGGCGTTGCCCGTTGCGGCATCTGCCCGATAAAGGGACTCGCAGAAGGGCCTGTGAGTCACATCAGAGAAACTTCCAGGCCGCTTTCACCAACCTCCTGACGAAGTCAGGGACCTGACCCGCTGAAAGCAAGCGGGTCGTCCAGGTCATTTGACTGTGGACCACGCCACGCTCATGGCTGAAGGTCTTGAACCCATGGTGGCCATGGGCGTAACCCATGCCTGAATGATGAATGCCTCCGAACGGCAAACGTCCGTGGAGGTAGTGCACCAATGCGTGATTGACACAGGCCCCGCCAGATACCGTCTGAGTGAGGACTCGATCAATGTGTTTGCGGTTTCTGCTGTAGATGTACAGCGCCAGGGGTTTGGGGGCGGCATTGATCGAAGCAATGACCGTGTCCAAATCTTGAAATCCGATCACGGGTAGCAATGGGCCAAAAATTTCTTCCTGCATCATGCGTGCATCGTTTGGAATTCGGTCAATGACCGTGGGCTGGACAAATCGTGATGCCTCATCCCAAGCGCCCCCCACAATGACCTGTGCACCTCGTGCAACAGCATCACTCAGCATGCCCTGCAATCGTGCGGCATGACGGGCATTGACGATTCGAGCCAGGTGGGGGCTGTCCTGTTGTTGCTGCAAGCTCGATCCGTAGGCTTTCGCCAATTCACGGCGACAGCACTCGATCCATGCAGCTTTGATGCTCTCGTGCACGTACACATGGTCAGGCGCAATGCAGGCCTGACCGGCGTTGGTGAACTTGGCCCATATGATGTTACGGGCCGCCAGGGGCAGATCGGCATCGGCATCCACAATCGTGGGGCTTTTACCACCCAGCTCCAGGGTCACACTGGCCAAATGGTTGGAGGCAGCCGCCATGACTTGCTTGCCAACCGCAGGACTTCCGGTGAAAAAAACATGATCGAAAGGCAGCTGCTGAAGTGCCTGCGCGACATGCGCATCCCCCTCGATCACTGCCACCTCGTCTTCGCTGAACACCTCTCGGACCACCCGAGCGATCAGATTTGACAGGTGGGGTGTCAACTCTGAAGGTTTGAGGATGACCGTGTTGCCTGCGGCAACCGCGGACACCAAGGGGGACAGTGTCAAATTGACGGGGTAGTTGAAGGGACCCATGATCAGACAGCGTCCACGCGGCACATACTGGATATGACTGCGGGTGCCGAGGGTCAGCCAAGTGGGCCATACCCGCTTGGGCTTCATCCACGTTCGCAGGTGGCGGATGGCTTGGTTGGCCTCTAAACAAATGGGCAGGATTTCCCCCAGGTCGACTTCCCCCGGTGGCTTGTTGAAATCGGCCTCGGCCGCGCGATACCAGTCTTCGGTATGCGCGATGACCGCGTCCCTGAGTCGGCGAATTTTGGCAACGCGCTCTTGCCAGGTGGAGCCACGCAGTCGCAGGGCCGTGTCGGCTTGCCGCTCAAAAATGGATGTTGCGTGGGAGGTGATCACTTGGCATCTTCAGTGTAGATGCGGCCTCCGAATATCATTGCCGCGATACGGTAGAGCGCCACTTCCATGGTGGCGAAGCCCACGATCAAACCAAGCACCAACAGATTCTGGAGTTGAGAGGCATTCACCGAGGGTCTCCTTGTTCAGTCACGGCGATACACGCAAACAGTTTACGATCAAGTGGTGCAGACTGCTGGAGACATTGGCTTCAAGGGTTGCAGTGATGGCACAGACCGGGTTCGGCGTGCGACGACTTGACCGGTTCCTCACGGACGTGTCGGCACAGGCTGCAACTCCATACATAAGACTGGGCCAACTGGGTGGGGCGTTGACACCATCGACAAGGCAGTCCTGCTCGGTGTGTCACGATGGAAAAGCCCGGCATGGCGCATTGAGGGCAGGAGGATTGAATCTTTTCCAGCAGGTTCACACAAGCGCGCCGGATCATGTGCTGGCGCGTCGGGTTCCCCATCGAACGCAGGTCGTTTTCAACGTGAACCAAACGGTTGTCGGCCTCGCGCTGACCCGCCTCAAAGGCTCGCCGAAGCGAGGGCCAGTCCGACAGACCCTTGCGGATTCTGGGGTCTGATTCGCTGGCTGGACGAAGCATCAGGTGGTGTTCTGGAAATCCGGCTTCGATGGCGAATGTCTCCAGCTCTGGCCAGTATTTCAGCGTGCGTTGCAAATGGCGGGCAGGTCCTTGCGCCACGCCCACCATTTCCAGCTGGCTGTCATCGTCGATCCAAATCAGGACCTCGACGTTCCACGGCATGAGTCCGCCGAAAGGGTCGGGGCCGAAGGCGCCCTCGCTGGCGATGCCAATCGATGCGCCCATGAGGCGCATGCCGATCCGCGCTTTGGCGCGAGCCGTTTGCAATTGGGTGTCGAGGCGCTGGATCTCACCAGAAAAGGTGCCCAGTTGATCGGTGTCATAGCCCGTGGCCAGGGCGATCTGACAACCCAAGGCGGGTTCCAGGATTGGCCTGACCAATGACTCTTTGCGGTGCTGGGTCAGAATCGCGACTGGCTTTCCCGAATAGCGTTGGCTCATGCCTTGCCGCCTGTCAGATCATCCCAGGACGCTTTGTGCGACCTGTGCATAGAAAGGAATGCCCACCAAAATGTTCAGCGGGAAAGTCACGCCCAGGGAGAGTCCAAAGTAGAGGGAGGGGTTGGCCTCCGGAATGGCATAGCGCAGGACGGCCGGGACCGCGATGTATGACGCGCTGGCCGCCAGGACCATGAGCAACGTGGCATCCCCTGGGGGCAAGCCCAGTGTCCAAGCCAGTGCCAGTGCGATACCCGAATGCGTCAAGGGCCCTAGCACGGCATAGCCCATCAACCAGGGGGATTGGCCCTTGATTTGGGGCATGTTCCTGGCGGCCATCAAGCCCATGTCGAGCAGGAAGAAGGAGAGCATGCCTTTGAACAAGTCTCCAGAGAAAGGTTGCATGGCAGCTTTGCCACTCTCGCCGGTGATGAGCCCCACCACCATGGCCCCCAGCAGCAGCAATTGGGCCCCATCGGTGAACGACTCATGCAGAATTTTGTCCAGTGACATACCGGCTTTGCGAGGGGCTGCTTCAAGGGCTGCCGTGGCGCCGGATTGAACCACCACGTGACCGATGGCGGTTGTCGGCTGTCTCAGCACATTGGCAAAGACCACAGCCATGATGATGGCCGGTGACTCCATCAGGGCCATGGCTGCAGCCATGTGCCCACCATAGGCGATCTCCTGACTCTCCAGGAACTGGACCGCGGTCACAAAGGTCACGGCACTGACCGAGCCATAAGTGGCGGCGACGGCTGCGGCATCGAAGCCCGAGAGAAAGCGTTTCAGGATGGAGTAGCCCAGCAGCGGGATGAGCACCGCCAGAGCGATGGCCGCCATCAGTCCCGCCCCCACTTCAGCGGTGAGTCCCGAGTGCGCCAGCGCAAATCCACCTTTGAGCCCCAAGGCCATCAGCAGATACAGGGACAGGAAGCGAGAAATGGCCGGTGGGATTTCGAGGTTCGATTTCACGGTGCCTGCCAAGACACCGAAGACGAAAAAAAGAATGGCTGGGTCCAATAGGTTTTGCATGTCATGACTCCTTGACTCGATATTAGGTTGTTGTGTTAAATATGTAAAATCGATTTTCAAACAGTTATGCATAGTTAAAAATCTATGAATATCACCTTCCGGCAATTGCGACTTTTCCAGGCCTTGTCCGATACCGGCAGCGTGAGTGCAGCTGCCAGGGCCATGCATGTGACCCAGCCGACCGCTTCCATGCAGCTCAAAGAGGTGGCGCTGGCGGTGGGCCTGCCTTTGTATGAAGTGATTGGCAAGAAGGTTCATTTGACCGAGGTCGGCACCGAGCTTGCCGCCACGGCACGATCCATCACCTCATCCTGGGAGTCGTTCGAGCAGAATGTCGACGCGATGAAAGGTTTGTCCCGAGGCAAGCTGCGTATTGCCGTGGTCAGCACGGCGAAATACTTCATGCCGCGACTGATTGGCACCTTTTGTAAAAAACACCCGGCCATTGATGTGGCGCTGGAAATCCTCAACCGCGATGGTGTGGTGCAGCGATTGCGAGACAACCTGGACGATCTCTACATCATGTCCATGCCGCCTGAAGACATGGATTTGCACGATGACGTGCTGATGCCCAATCCGATCGTGGTCATCGCTCCTCTGTCCGAGGCAGGGGTGAAAGCCGGTCGGATCAGTCTCAAAGACCTGGCGAATCGGCGATTCATCTTGAGGGAGCCGGGCTCGGGCACCCGAATGGCAGCGGATCAATTTTTTCGGAAAAAGAAATTCAAGCCCGATGTGCGCTTGGAGCTGGGCAGCAACGAGGCGGTCAAAGAATCTGTGGCCGGTGGTCTGGGGGTGGGTGTCCTGTCCCGGCACGCGCTGCATGGGTTGGACAAGGAAAATGGGGTGCGTGTCGTGGATGTGGAGGGGTTTCCCTTGCCATCGGCCTGGCACATGGTTCATCATGTCCATCAGAAACTCTCGCCCGTGGCACTGGCCTTCAGAAAACACCTCATGGATGAGGTGCAGCGTGGCAAATTCCAGAAATTCTTTCGCTAGACGCGGCCGCCGACGGGAACCGTGATCGCAACCCTTGACCAAGAGGAATCAACCCATGAACTCAGCCCTCGTGACTGTCCTGATCGCAGGCCTGTTGCCCATTGTGTGCGCTGGCATCGCCAAGTGGGGTGTCAGCAACTATGACAACCGCAACCCCAGGGCCTGGATGGCGCAGCAGGAGGGCCGGCGTGCGCGAGCCGATGCGGCGCAGCAAAACAGCTTTGAGGCTTTTCCTCTGTTTGCTGCCGGCGTGGCATTGGCCTTGATTCAACAGGTCGATGCGCAGGCCATTGCGCAATGCGGCTGGTTCTTCATTGCCATGCGCCTAGCCTACATCTACTGCTATGTGACCGATCGGTCCACCTGGCGCTCCATCGTCTGGGCGCTGGGGCTGGCTGCGGTGATTCGGCTGTACGTCCTGGCGATGTGACAGCATGCGGCCTGACGCGGCGGCTGAGCTTCGCGCCATTGAAATCGGTCACCGAATTCTTGAAAATATGTACAGATATACAGTATATTCTGACGCATGAAAGCGTCTGATTTTGCTGTTCCTCAGCCTGTGTTGATCCCCGAGGCCAAGGTCTGGCTGGAGGTGTGTGCGTGGAAAGTGCCCGCGGGTTTCCCCTCGCCCGCAGCCGACCACACACGCAAGAGTCTGGATTTGAATGAGCATCTGATTCGCAACAAGGACGCCACTTTCATCTTCAGGGTCAAGGGCGACTCCATGACAGGTATCGGTATTTACGACGGTGATGAATTGCTGGTGGATCGATCCATTGACCCCAAGCATGGCAACATTGTGCTGGCCGTTCTGAACAATGAATTCACGGTCAAGCGACTTCACAAGCGCGGGGGCGTGGTCAAACTGATCGCGGAGAACCCGATCTATCCCCCCATCCTGATCAAGGAGGGGGAGGAGTTGGTCATTTGGGGTGTGGTGACACGCAACCTGCACAAACTCTACTGACACACGATGCCCACTGAGTGTTCCACGCATCACCCCCAGATCGATCCACAATCCCTGGCTGCCTTGCCACGGACTTCGGGGGTGTATATCTTCCGCGGAGAAGGCACACTCCCGCTCTACATCGGCAAGAGTGTGGATATCCGCAACCGCGTGCTGGCACATCTGCGTACGGACGATGAGGCCGAGATGATCGCTCAGTCCCGGCGGGTGGATTACATCGAAACCGCAGGGGAAATCGGTGCATTGCTGCTCGAGGCGAGGTTGATCAAGCAGCAAAGTCCGCTGTTCAATATCCGTTTGCGCAGGCTCCGGAGCCTGTGTTCCATTTTTTTATCCGAGCAAGCAGACGGGGTGATTCCCCGCATGGTGTCCGACAAAGACACTGCGGTGGGTCAGGTGGAGGGTTTGTTCGGGCTGTTCAGTTCCGTGCATGCGGCTCAAAGCAAGTTGCGCGAACTGGCCGACGTGCACCGACTGTGCCAGGGCTTGTTGGGGTTGGAGAAGATCGGCAAGCGCGGTTGCTTTGGCTTGCAAGTCAACACCTGTCTTGGCGCCTGTGTCGGTCGGGAAGCGCGGCACACACACGACCAAAGACTGCGAGCCGCTTTGGAGGACATCAAAGTCCACGCCTGGCCGTTTGCCGGGCCTGTGGACCTGATCGAGCAAAGCGGGGACTGGATTCAAAAGCACCGAGTGCAGGGCTGGCGTTATCTGGGCACCTGGTGCTCGCGGGCCCAGCAATTCGATCCACACCAGCAGTCCGGTTTTGACCTGGACAGTTACAAGATTCTGGTCAAGCCCATCCTGTTGGGACGTGTCAGGATAGAGCCAGTGTGAATGTCGCCGTCAGCCCGGGGCAAGCGGGTTCAGGGTGCCGCAATCTCTATCATGATTTCATTTCTGCGGAACATCGGCAGTGTCCAGGGCGGGTCGTATCTCGCGAGTTGTGGAGCCCCCACCATCTTCAGTGATTTTTGCTGCACCCATTGAAGGGCTTCGTCGGTTTTTGCCTGCACTTTGGCCAAGGTGTTGAAGCCCGAGTACTTCAGAACCACCATGTGTTTGCCGGGGATTTCCCGCAGCGTGACGGCGCTGTTGTTGGGCTTGGGAATGTTGGCCAGTGTGTATTGGCTGGGCATCACAAAATGAATTCGCCACTTGTTGGCCGTCTGCATACTCGTGTCCGCGGTTGGCGGCTCGACCGTGACCGGAGCGGTCATCGCAATTTTGGCACCTTGCGGCTCGACGGTGACGGGGGCAGTCATCGCAATTTTGGAGGACTGATCCGAATCGGCTCGCCGATTGTTTCCAAAGATGAAGTCTGCGATGAGTCGAAAGCCCTTGTTGGACGCCTCATCCATATCTCCCTCGACCCAGGTTTCGGCCACCAGCATGGGGCTGTAATGCCGAATCTCGATGGGCCCGTCGGACGCCACCACTTCATACCTGGGCTCTTCGATGGCCATGGCAATTCCAGTCCATGAAAGACCCAGTATCAGGGATATCCATGCAACGATTCTTCGATTCATGCGAGTCAAGCCAGACAGGCTGGGTGGGTTGTCTTTGAACAGACAGAGGATAGGGCAGGGATCAAAGCCGCACCCCCGAGTAGGGTATGCCAGGATGCTCGTGCCAGACGTCACAAATCACAAATAATGTCCCTTACCCCACACGTGCCCTGATGGACTGAGCCTTCTACCCGCCAATGCGATGACCCTTGCTGAAACACTCAGAGACCTTGCGTTCGACCTGATTGGCCAGAGGGTGCGCACCATCACGGGCTCGAAGTCTTCGTTGGAGGACTTTGAGTCGCCCCCGGGGGACCGAGGCTTGTTCGGGCCCGACTCTGTCGCCTGGAAGGTGCATGCCGACTTCACGGCCATGATGGTGGGTGGTTTGTCGTCTCTGATTGTTCAATCTTTGCACCCCCGTGCGCTGGCAGCAGTCTGGGATCACTCCGATTTTCGACGCAGCCTCAAAGATCGGTTGGGACGAACCGCTTATTTTGTGGCGGCCACCACCTATGGAAGTGAGGCGCTGGCGATGGGTGCCATTCACCGGGTCAACGCCATTCATGCGAATATCCGTGGGGTCGACCTGAAAGGTCAACCCTACGTGGCCAATGAACCTGAATTGGTGCGATGGGTTCATCTGGTGGAGGTCACTTCATTTCTTTCCGCCTATCAACACCTGTCGTGCCAGCCGTTGAGTCAGGCCGCGTGTGATCAGTACATGGCCGAGATGACCCGGGTGGGCCATTTGCTGGGGGCGATGGATCTTCCCACCACGGTGTCTGCGACGCATGCCGCGTTAGAGTCGTTTCAGGGCACGCTGGAATTTGACGCACGGGCGCAGGACATTCTGCGGGTGATCGAGTCCTACCCGACCGATGTTTTCGATCGACCCTGGATGAACTTGATCTTGCGCTCGGCCTGGGACGTCATGCCATCCTGGGCGTTAGCCCTGACCGGTCGTGCAACGCCTTGTGCTGTGCAAAGGCAAGCCAGGCGTTACGCGCTGCAAGCATCGTCCAGGCCGATTCAATGGATGCTGGACCACCAAGGAGTCTCCGTCATTGCCCGTCGACGTGTCGGCCTTGCCCAGAGTGTCTGAGGTCTGATGCGGCCAGACAGCCACGAGCGACGACAGGTCGCCGAACCGTAGGCTCAATCCATCGAGATGTTCGCGGAGCGAATGATGCCACCCCAGCGCGAGATCTCTTGGCGAATGAAATCATCCGCGGCACTGGTGGAACCGGCCATCGACTCCGCACCCAGATCGGCCAAGGTTTTCCTGAACGAGGGCTCCTTGATCGCATCATTCAGGGCGCTGTTCAACGGGTTCAACACATTGGCTGGGGTTTTGGCCGGGGCCAGCAGGGCAAACCACCCCAGGACGACGAACCCGGGCAGGGTTTCAGACAGAGAGGGGAGGTCGGGTAACAGGGCCGATCGGCGTGTGCTGGTGATGGCCAGTGGGCGCAAGGCACCGCTGCGGATATGGGGTTGCATCACCGCCAGGTTCTCAAACATGATGGGAGTTCGTCCTCCCAGGAGATCGGGCAGGGCCGCTGAGCTGCCCTTGTACGGGATGTGGGTCATGTCCACGCCCGCCATTTTCTTCAGCAGCTCGCCCGAGAGATGTTGGCCCGTGCCAACGCTGGAAGAGGCATAGGAGTAGCGGTTCGGATTGGCTTTCAGCAAATCGATCAACTGGGAGATGCTCGTCGCGGGGACTTGAGGGTGAACGACCAACACATACGGGGTGCTGGCCACCATCCCGATCGGGGCGAAGTCATTGAGGGTGTCAAAAGGCAGCTTTTTATACAACGATGCATTGGTGCCATGGGTGCTAGAGACCAGGATCAAGGTGTTGCCGTCGGGCGCACTTTTGGCCACGTATTGGGCGCCAATATTGCCGCTGGCCCCGGGCTTGTTCTCCACGATGATGTTGCGGCCGATGAGCGGCCCCATCGTGGTCGCGACCAGGCGCGCCATCACATCTGTCGTTCCCCCCGGTGGAAATCCCACGATGATTTTGATGGTCGCGTCTTGCGCATGTGAGAGGGGCGCCATGCCGCTGACCGAGGCCGCGGCTGAGATGAGGGTTGCTCTTCGGGTGATGCGTGTCATGCTGAATCTGCCTGTTGTATGGGGTGAAGGAGTGCGTAGACAAGGGCGTCGCAGCGGAGGGCGCGCAGGCCCGGTTCAGTCATGCAGCGATGAAATGCCCGCACGCGTCTGTGTGGACAGGGTGCTCATCTCCACAGGGGGTTTCATCTGAGGGTCTTCATACCTTCCGATGTGCTCGCCCATGGTCGATGTGCGGATCATGTGACGGTACTCGGTCGGGTTGTAGTCACCAACAGCCAGATGAATGGCACATCGGTTGTCCCAAAGAACCAGATCACCCACCGACCACTGATGGCGATACACAAAGCGCGGCAGCACCGAATAATCGCAGAGGAACTTGATCAGGGGTTTGCTTTCTGCCTCGGTCATGCCGACGAAAGAGCGTACTCGCTCATTCACATAAAGTGCCCGCCGACCAGACTCTGGATGCACCCGAACGGCTGGGTGAATGACCGGCGGATTCAAACGTTTGAAGGCTTCAAGAATGGCTGGATCACGGCGCGGTGATATGAGGCCAACATCGTTGATGCCCTCCAGCCCATCCAGAAACTCGCGCAGCTTGGGCGACAGCGAATCGTAGACCGCATACATGTTCGCAAACATCGTGTCCCCCCCCACGGAGGGCTTTTCGATGCAGTAGACCATGGTGGCCTTGGCCGGCCTGAGGGTGTAGGACAGGTCCGTGTGCCAGTTTTGTCCATTGCTGGCCCCCGCCGGAATTTTTCCGTTCAAAGGCTTGTTCGACAACAACATGACCTCGTCATGCTCTGGATGTCGATTGAAGGGTTGTGTTTCGTAATTGTCCAATTCACCGAAATGCCGGGTGAATGCAATCAGCTTCTCGGGATCGAGTTGCTGGTTGGGAAACACCAGCACCACATGCTGGGTCCACGCCGCTTGAATGGTCTGGAGGTCTTGCGGGCTCAAAGGTTGCGAGAGGTCAACGTTGGTGACCTTGGCGCCTAAGGCATAACCAATAGGTTGAACTTGGATAGAGGACATGGGTATGGACCTTGTGGGTAGTCGCCTGAATCGGGCAGGGTGATTATGAAGGTTTCATCGACTTGACGCACCGAAAACCGACATACGCCACGCGGGTGTCACGCGGCTTGCTGGCGACATCGGATTCCCGTTGTCGTGATGCGTCATACCACCAGGACCCGCCCCGGGTGATGCGCTCTTCTCCGATGGGTGTGTCGACCCATTCCCAGACATTGCCACCCATGTCATACAGACCGTTGACGCCTGGCGGGGTTTGCATCACCGGCAAATGTCCGGTCCCACGCGTGAGGCTGCCCTGCGGAGCGGTTCCTTGGCGGTTCAGGCAGCCTTGCAGGCAATGACTGGATTGGCCTTGATCACCGTGGGGGTAGGCATAACGACGGCCTGGGGTGAATGCTGGTGGCGGCTGTTCGCGTTGCTCCACGTAGGCGGCCGCAACCCATTCCAAATCGGTTGGCAGCCTTTTGTCAAAGAAGCGACAAATCGATTTCGCTTCATCAAACGTCAGATGCACCGCGGGCTCATCATCACGCGCAGGAACACCAAAGGGTTGCCGCCAGGTCCATCCTTTTTTCTGCATCCAGCCGGATTCGTAAATGAACCCACCGCCCTCCCGCTCAGCCTGACTGACGAAACGGGTGGCGTTGGCAAACTGCTTCACCTGTCCCACCGACATTTCGTGCATGTCCCAGAGTAAGCCGTGAACTGGGGTGGTCTGACCCAGAGCTTGAGCGAGGCAACACAAGCTCATGGCACTACTGCACAGCAGCAGTCCGACTTTCATGACCGTATTCATGGTTGTGTGTAGGGGGTCACTGGGGTTGAAATTCGCGAGCAACTAGGCGGTCGATCTCTTGCGCCAGCTCAAAATCCAGAGCCGACAATCCCTGAACATCATGTGTCCACAGTTCGATGGACAGATGCGTATACGTGGAAATGATTTTCGGATGGTGGTCGAGTCGCTCGGCAATGTCTCCAATTTTGGCGATGCAGGCCATGGCGAGGCTGAAACTGTCGAACACCCACTTTTTGCCAATACGGTCTGGCGACTGACTCCAAACCCATCCGGTCAGCGTTGACAGATGATGTTCAACTTGAGAAGGTTCTAGGCGTGTACGCTTCATGCTCATCCTTCAATCGTTATCCGGTGGTGGCGCAGGTAAATCGGATCTTCAGCGAGTGGCTTCGCCACCTTCGACGATCACATTTTCCACAATGCCGCCACCCTGTCGGCGGTGTGAGGCCGCTGCCGTGTACTCGGGAGATTGGAAGCACGCCACAGCCGCTTCCATGGTGGGGAACTCCAGCACCACAAAGCGATGAAAGGTGTCGGGGCCTTCCATGATTTGATATTTGCCACCCCGGGCCAACACTTTGGCGTCGTACTTGGCGATGATGCCCGGCACTTGATCGGTGTAGCGCTTGTAAGCCACCGGGTCGTTGATGATGCAGCGAGAAATCCAATAAGCAGGCATGAATACTCCAGTTCAGGAAGTCAGGGGTTTGTCATGAGACCCCGTGTCGGTATAAGCCGGTACACGCCCCATGCGGATGGCTTCATCCCACGAAAAATTGAGCTCAACCTTGATCCCGTTGATGGGCTCGCGCATGAATAACTGGTAAAGGTTGGAGTTGTGCGCCTTGCGTTCACTGAACTCCACACCGTTGCGGGTCAAGCGATCAATGAACTCTGCCATGCCATCGCAATTCAGACACAAGTGATCGATGCGGCCAGACCCCAGCGCGCCGGCGGCCGAATAGTCCAAGCCCTCCTGGTCGCTGGGTGTTTTCAAGTAAGTGTCTTGGTGGCTGGAATGGCGTGCTTTGCCAATGTGGATCACATCCTGCTCGCCGATATAAAGCCAATACACCGGAAAGCCGAATTCCGGGTGGTCCCCGTTGCGAAATCCCAGGTTGTCACAAAACCAGTCGCGCGTGCCTTCGGGGTCGTGCGTCAATATCAGTACGTGCTCTAAAAATCTCAGGCCCATGTCGTGTCCTCAAAGTGCTGGTAGCTGTCCCTCGTCAACTCGTTGGGAGTATGCAACTCACCCCCAACCGAGCCATTGGGGCTTACACCCATCATTGCTCGGGCAGGGGCGCAATGCCCCAAGACTGTGCCAGCACATTGAGCTCATTGAACAAGCCTGTGGGCACAGGAATGCCTGATTGGGCGTAAGTCTCACGACGATGATGGCTTTGTTCCCCGGGCAGCCAAATCCGGTCCACGCCCGGCAGGCGCTCGCTGTGGCGGATATCGCGCACCAGGGTGTCCACCGACTGTTTGAAGAGGGCAGGATCGCCAAAAGCACTCAGATCAATCACCAGGATGGCCTGACCGGTGTTGGTCACGCTGGCGTGATCCACATTGAAGTCAACCACATCCTTGCCCATGGCGGCTCCACCCAAGGTGCCGGCCAGCAAGCCGACGATGAGTGCCAAGCCATACCCCTTGTGCTCCCCGATCGGCAGTAAAAACCCCTCATGGGCTTTGGTGGGATCGGTCAGTGGCTTGCCTTGACGATCAATCATCCAGCCCTCGGGCATGGACTCGCCTCGCTTGGCTTTGGCTTTGACCTTGCCGTAGGCGGCCACCGTGGTGGCCATGTCAAGCACCACTGGGGGCTCTTCGCCAGCGGGAACGCCCGCTGCAATCGGGTTGGTGGACAGCAACATATCCATCCCGCCCCAGGGGGGCAGGTGATTGGCGTTACCGACCGCGAAGTACAAGCCCAGCATGTCGTGCTGCAGGGGTTTGCGGGCATACAAAGAGGCGGGGCCGGCATGGTTGCTGTAGCGTGTTCCCACCCAGGCGACGCCGCATTCCCGCGCCTTGCGGATGGCCAGGTCCACGGCTTGCGAGACTACCAGGTGCCCCATGCCGTTATCACCATGCACCACGGCCATGGCCGCTTTCTCATGGATGACCCGTATGTTGGGGTTTTTGTTGATACCCCCTGACTGAATCCGTTTGATGTATTGGGGCAGGCGGATCACGCCATGGCCATCCGAGCCTTGCAAGTCGGCTTCTGCCATGAGCGTGGCCACGGTGGTGGCATCCTGCAAGGGCAGTCCTTGAGAGACAAAAGCATGGCGGATGAAATCACGCAGTGCCTGTTCGCGAACGAGGGTTTGGTGAGAAGCTGTCACAGTGGGGTAAAAAAGTGTGGGTCTGTTTGAGGTGTTACTGGGCGCTCGTTGCCCAACCCCTTTAAATTACCTCAGCCACCTACAAAGACATACCCCTGTTTACCCCACTGCTGACCCAAGACAGGGGGTAGCAGCAGTCACCCAAGTGATTCGTCTCTTCCGTGGGTTCACCCAGAATGCTTGACATCAACGAGAGGATTCAGCATGACACAAACCGTGGGTATCGTCGGCCTGGGCATCATGGGAGCAGCATACGCCCGCAACCTCATGAACAAAGGGTTTGCAGTGGTGGGCTATGACGTTGACAGCGCCCGCCAGGAGGCATTGGCCGGGCCCGCATTCAAGTCGGCCCAATCGCCCGTGGACGTGGCACAACAATGTGACTGTCTGGTCACCTCTTTGCCCTCACCCCAGGCGTTTCATGCCGTCATGACAGGGCCGGGAGGGCTTGTCGAAGCCGGGCGCGCGGTCGTGGTGGCAGACACGTCCACCCTGGCCCTGAGCGACAAAGAGTCTGCCCATCAGGCATTGGCCGCTGTCGGCGTGACATTGCTGGACTGCCCGGTCAGTGGCACCGGCGCGCAGGCCGCCAAGGGGGATCTGGTGTTTTTTGCCAGCGGAGAGAAGACGGCTTACGATCGCATCCGGCCGGCACTGATGGCGATGGGGCGCGTGGCCCATCATCTGGGGGCTTTCGGCAACGGCAGTCGCGTGAAATACGTGGCCAATTTGCTGGTGGCCATCCACAACGTGTCAACCGCAGAGGCCATGGCATTTGGCATGAAAGCTGGGATTGCCCCCGAGACTCTGTATGAGGTGTTGTGCGGCAGTGCCGCGACCTCACGCATCTTCGAGGTGCGTGGCCCGATGATGGTCAGCAACACTTACGACCATAATGTCTCAGCCACCTTCAAGACCATGTCCAAGGACTTGTCCGTGATTGGCCAGTATGCGCAAAGCATCGATTGCCCAACGCCGCTGTTTTCCTTGGCTTCCAACATTCATGCCGCGGCGGTCGCGCAGGGCATGGAGTCCTTTGACACGGCAGCCGTTTGCGCTGTCATGGAGCGGTTGGCGGGCGTGAACCGCAGCGAAGTGCCGCCGCCCTCACACAGTTGATGCAGCATCGACCTGAGAAGAAATCATTTCATCTTCAGGACGTCGAATGCCGCCTTGAGCCGTTGTTCGTAATCCTGCCGAGCTTCGGCTGCAGCCTCGGGGCTCCATGGGGTAAACCCAGCGCCAGCTTTCATGCCGGTTTGGCCAGCGGCGATGTTGTCGGCCACACAGCGCGCCAGCACCGAGGTGTTGCTCAGGCTGGGGTAGATTTCCTCGGCGGCGCGCGCCATGCTATCCCAACCTGAAATTTCCTTTTGAAGTACCGGACCAGCGGCCGCATAACGGAAGCCAAAGCTGTAACGCACCGCTGTATCCACGTCTTCGGGGGATGCAATGCCACGGTCAATCAGGTCCAATGCTTCGCGCATCAGGGCGTGCTGAATGCGGTTGGCCAGCAAGCCTGGGATATCTTGACGCACCAGCACCGGTTTTTTCCCCGCTTGCCGATACATCTGGCATACCGCTTCTGCCAGTGGCGGATCTGAATCCTCCCCCAAGGCAATCTCCACCAGAGGCACCAAATGGGCGGGCATGAAATAGTGGGCGTTGAACATGCGTGAGCGGGTGCTCAAGCCCTGAGCCAAGCGAGAAATCGAGAATCCCGAGCTGTTGGTGCCGATGGGAATGTGGGCGGGAAGGTGCTGATCCAGCCGCTCGAACAGCGACCGCTTGAGCGCGAAATCTTCTTTCACCGTTTCGATGATCCATGCCACCGATGACCAATCGCTCCAATCATCCAGAAGGCCGACACGGCCCACTGTCGCCACCTCGATCAAGGGCGACAAGGAACGGGCCAATTGACGTGCAGCCGCCAGCGTGGCCTGCGCCTTATCGATGGAACGGCCGAGGATGATCACAGGCATCTGTGCCTCGAGAAAACCTGCGGCAATGCCCACCGCCATGGTGCCTGTGCCCAGCACCACCACCGTATTTGAAGAAGGGTTTGAAGTCATGTGTCCAGCGTTCCCTGAGGGACCGCATCCAAAGGAGTTTCTGTTCAAAGCAATATATCAGGCTCACCATGGATCTGTGGAGTAGGCGGGGTTTTCACGCCTTGCCTGAACAGGGGGAAGCAGACAGAATGACCTCGCAGAAGAGGAGTTTTTCATGCAGCGTCGAACCTTTGTCAGCGCCTTGGCCGCGTCAGGTCTGACACATCCCGCGTGGGGCCAGAAATACCCCAGCGGCCCCTCCACGATTGTGTTGCCGCTGCAAGCGGGCAGTGCTTCTGATGTGGCCGTGCGGCACATGGCTGAGCGTTTGTCGCAACGGCTGGGGCAAGGGTTTGCGGTTGAAAACGTGGCGGCGGCAGCCGGTCTGGTTGGATTGGATCGACTCAGTCGTGCGCGCGTGGATGGCACGGTCGTGGCGGCGTTGAACAACAGCATCATGACCATCCTGCCTCATCTGCAGGCGCGCAATATGAAGGTCGATACCCTCAAAGATTTTGTGCCGTTGGCGGGCATCGCAAACATTCCGACGTTCTTTGCCGTTCCCGCCAAGTCGCCCATTCGTGATATTGCGGACCTGATCAAGCGTGCCAGAGACCCCCGACAGCGGATCACCTACGCCTCAGGCGGGGTTGGCAGCCCCCAGCATTTGGCGAGCGAAATGTTCAAGGCGTTCACCGGTGTCGAGCTCACACACGTTCCGTATCGAGGGGCCAGCCAAGCCACGTTGGCTGTTGCCAGTGCAGATGTCGACATGATGTCCATGGCCTTGTCACTCGCACAGCCATTTTTGCAAGATGGCAAGGTGCGCCTGATTGGCTATTGCGGACCTGAGCGGCATGCCCAGTTTCGCGATGTTCCGACCCTGCAAGAGCAAGGCGTGAAGGGCTACGACTATTCTTCCTGGATCGGGCTGTTTTTTCATAAAGATGTCCCTGCCGACATCGGCGCCGTGCTGGCGCGTGAAGCCCAGATGGTCGGTGAGGAGCGGGATTTTCAAGTGCAGTTGATTCGATCGGGACTGGAACCTTGGCCACGATCGGCCCAAGAGCTCGCACGTGTTGTTCAGGCCGACTTTGCCCGATGGAAATCCATCATCGAGCAAGCCAAGATCCAGGCGTGAATATGACCGAGCGACTCAGCGCGGCGGGGTATCAGGGGCCGTCCTCGATCTTGAGCGCGTCGATGTCCTTCTTGTGTGAGCGGCTTGAACAAGAGGACGCATGGACCCAGGGGGTGGACTGGACGCCGAATGTCACGGTGGCGGGGGAGTCTGCGGCCGAATTGTTTGCGTCTGTCGAAGCGGGGACGCGTCAGTTGTGCTACATGGCCTCGGGCTACTTGTCCGAACGGGTGCCTGAACTGCAGTTGCTGGATATTCCCTTTTCGGTGAGTGACCGAACTCGTGCCTTGTCACTGTTGGATGGGCAGGCCGGTCTGCTGCTGAAACAAGCCGTTGAACATCAAACCGCCTTCAAGGTGCTGGGGTTTTGGGACAACGGATTTCGTCACTTCAGCAATGCCCTGCGTCCCTTGCATCATCCGGATGATGTGCAAGGGATGCGTGTGCGCACCTTGGACAGCGCACTTTATCGGGAAAGCCTGCAAGCGATGGGGTTTCAGGCCGTGACCAGTGATGTGAAGGAGTTGGTGCAATGGGTGCGCACGGGACAGGTGCAGGCGCAGGAAAACCCGCTCACCAATTTCCTGGGGTTCGAACTGTGGAGACATCACCCGCACGTCAGCTTGAGCGGCCACTTCTGGGGGGTATTGTTGTTGCTGTGTCCGATGGCCTGGTATCAGAAACTCTCCAAGCATGAGCGTTTGATCTTGGATCAGGTCGCATCACAGGCCACGGCCATGCAACGCCAGTTGGCAGCTCAAGAGGATGCCAAGGCGCTGGGTCGACTGGGTGATTGCGGGGTGCGGGTGATCCCACCCGAAGCCATGGATCTTGAGGCTTTCAGGGCGCGGGTCTCGCCTGTGCGGCGCAGGATGGAGTCCACTCTGCCCGAAGCATTGGTGCGCGCCTACCTCGCGCTGTCTTGAAGGGGGCTGTTGACCGCTGTCAGTTTGGCAGGTTGTGCCCCTGGCGAGGGTTATCCAGAATGTCCAGCCGAACGCCAAGGAGGTAAATTGGTTAAACCAATCTGGTCGAACCAATTTCATGCCGCTCAGTCTCGAGTCCAGCTCTATCCTGTCCCGAATCTTGCCGTTCCTGCGCGATCGAAGATACGCGGCAGGTGAGCGAATCCCCTCTGAGCGAGAGCTGGCGGATCGATTCCAGGTCAGTCGCGGCATTTTGCGAGAAGCGCTTTCCACCCTCGAAGCCATGCGGGTAATTGAGCGGCGACCGCAGTCGGGCATTTACCTGCGCGATCTGAAAAGTGAATCTTCGCTGGACATGCTGGTGCTGGAGGCTGACTTGGGCATGCCGGTCTCACCCGCTGAGGTGCAAGACCTGAACGAATTTCGTTCCATGTTGGAGATACAAGCGGTTCGTTTGGCCTGCCAGCGCAGGACCGATGAAGACTTAATGCACATGGAGCAGATCTTGCACACCTCCGAAGAGCGGTTGGCGGCGGGGCAGTCGCTGGCGGAACAAGATGCTCAATTCCATTTGGCGATGTGTGCAGCCAGTGGCAATCAGCTGATTCTGCGTGCCGCCCACTCTTTTTGGTTGGCCTCCCGGGCGCGAAGGCAGAAGTATTTTCAAAACACCAGCAACAACAAAAGATCTTTGCGCCAGCATCGGTCGTTGTGGGAAGCGATCGCGCAAAAGGACGAGGCTCAGGCGCTGCACATGCTGGGCAAGCACCTGGGTCAAGTGCATCGTTACTGGTTGACTCAACTCCAAGGGGAGACCTCGTGAGCACCTCGCGACCGATCGCGCTGTTGACCAACCCGATTGAGGCTTCGGCTGCTGCCGAGTTGGCGCTTCACTGTCAAGTGACGGTGGCTGACAAGCCCGATGCCGAGGTCCTGTGCCGCATGGCGGAGCAGGCCAGTTTCATTGTGGTGCGAGCTCCCTTGCCGGCGAAGCTGTTTGAAACGGCGCATCGATTGCGCGGGGTGGTTCGTCACGGTGCCGGTCTGGACATGATCCCCGTCGAGGTGGCCAATGCGCAAGGCGTTGCCGTTGCGAACGTGCCCGGTGTGAATGCCTCGACGGTGGCGGAGTATGTGCTGGGTCAAATGTTGAATTTGAAACGCCATTTGGGGCGGATCAATCAAACGCTTCGCACCCAGTCCTGGGATACAGCCCGTCGCATCAGCGATTCGACCCAGGATCTGCGTGGTCGCACTGTGGCGGTTGTGGGGATGGGGGCCATCGGTCAAGCCGTGGCGCACCTGTGCGGTGTGGGCTTGGGCATGCAGGTGCTGGGTGTCACCCGGACCCCCCGAGTCGACAGTGGGTCGATTCGCTATTTGTCGTTGGATGAGGCGCTGCCGATGGCGGACATGTTGGTGCTGGCGTGTCCCTTGAACGCGCAGACCCGAGGACTGGTGGGCAAGCGGGAGTTGGCGCTCATGCCGCGCGGTGCTTGCTTGATCAATGTGGCACGCGGCCCAGTGGTGGTCGAGGCGGCGCTGGTTCAGGCATTGTCCTCTGGGCATCTGGCCGGTGCGGCGCTGGATGTCTTTGAACAGCAGCCCCTGCCGAAAGATTCTCCATTGCTCGAGTTTTCCCAGGTCTTGTTGTCCCCTCATCTGGCCGGGATCACACAAGAGAGCATGTCCCGCATGAGCGCTGTGGCTGTTGCGCAGATTTTGCAAATGCAGCGCGGAGAGTTCCCGACCCACTGGGTCAATACCGACGTTCGAGAAGCGATCTCGAGGCGTTGGCAATCCTTGACATCATCATGAAAATCAAATCCATTCACGCTCGCTGGCTTCACGTTCCTATCCCCTACGAAAAACAGCATGTTTCAGATTTTGGTCGTGTGGCATCATTTGACTCGGTGCTGGTTCGCATCGAAACCGAATGCGGTTTGATTGGCTGGGGAGAGGCCAAGGAAGAAGTCGGTAGCGAGGGCAACAGCCATGGCGTGGTGGCCATCATCAATCAGAAGTTTGGACCGGCCCTGATTGGTGAAGACCCTCGTGAGATCAATCGCTTGTGGGAATTGATGTACAACGGCTGCCGAGCCCACTATGCCCTGGACCATGGACATGTGTTTCCCATCATGGGACGACGTGGCGTATCGATCTCCGCCATCAGTGGAATTGACATGGCCTTGTGGGATGTGCTGGGCAAGCATTTGAATGCCCCGGTGTGGCGTTTGCTCGGGGGGCGCAAGGCCCCTCAGATGGCTGCCTATGCGTCTGGTGGATGGGCGGATGCCGATCACATTGGCGAGCAATTGCTGAGCTATGTGGCCAAAGGTGGTTTCAAGGCGGTCAAGATGCGTGTGGGGGTGATTGATGGAGACCCCATTCACTCGGCACGACGAGTCATCGCCGCCCGAAAAGCCTTGGGTCCGGACATTGGTTTGGCCTGTGATGCCCACGGCACCTATACCGTGGCAGAGGCCAAGCGGTTTTGTCGCTTGGTGGAGGACTGCAACCTGATGTGGTTTGAAGAACCCGTGACGGCCGACGACAAGCGGGGCATGGCCGAGGTCAGGGCCAGCACCGCCATTCCGATCGCGGCCGGCGAAAGCGAGTTCAACCGATTCGATTTTCGTGACCTGGCCGAGCACAGAGCCGCGGATGTGTTTCAGCCCGACTTGGCCATTTGCGGCGGTGTGTCAGAAGCCATGCGCATCGGTGCCATCGCCTCGGCGTGGAATTTGAAGCTGGCCCCACATTTGTGGACGGGCGCTTTGGCCTTTGCGGCTGGTATGCATGTGGCGGTGGCCTCCCCGGCGGGTTGGTTGCTGGAATATTCTGTTGGCGCCAACCCTTTGTTGCAGGAGCTGGCGGTCGAACAATTCACCGTCAAGGACGGCATGGTCGATATCCCGGATCGTCCCGGTCTGGGGGTCACGGTGCGGCAAGAATTCGTGGACCGCTACGCTGTGACTTGAAGGCTCTTGCAACCATCGCATTCATTCAGGAAATTCCATGAAGTTCATCCCGTTGCAGGCGCGTCGCTTGATGTGTCTGATCGCTCTACCCGTCTTGTTGTTCGGGGCTTTGTCCGTTCAGGCTCAATCGAGCTACCCGTCCAAGCCCATCAAGCTGATCGTTCCCTTTGCCCCCGGGGGGACGACCACCATTCTGGCTCGGCTCATGGCCGATCGCATGGGGCAAGCACTGGGGCAACCCATGGTGGTGGAGAGCAAACCGGGCGCAGGTGCAAACGTGGGCATGGAGTATGTGGCCAAATCCGACCCGGATGGCTACACCTTGTTGATGGGGCCGATCGGCATCGCCATCAATCCGTCTTTGTATCCCCGTATGGGCTTTGATCCTCAAAAAGACCTCGCGCCCATTGGTCTGTATGCCGGCGTTCCCAATTTGCTGGTGGTACACCCTTCTATCCCAGCGCAAAATCTCAAGGAGTTTGTGACATATGCCAAGGCAAACCCTGGCAAGCTCAATTACGCTTCGAATGGCAATGGTACATCCAGTCACTTGGCGGCCGAGATGCTGAAGTCAGCGGCAGGGCTTGAGATCACACACGTGCCCTACAAAGGCGGGGCCCCTGCGATGCAGGATTTGATCGGCGGGCAGGTCAGCATGCTGTTTGATCAAATGCCTGCTGTCTTGCCACAGGTTCAAGCCGGCAGAGTTCGCGCACTCGGGGTATCCAGCAGCAAGCGTTCGAATGCAGCCCCTGACGTCCCCTCGATGTCGGAGGTCTTGCCGGGCTTTGACATGACTGTCTGGTTCGGGTTTTTGGCGCCCAGAGCAACACCACCAGAGATCATTGCCCGCTTGAATGCGGAGATGTTGCGGGTGCTCAAGGATGGTGGTTTTCAAACTCAGCTGAACGGCATGGGTGTGACTGCCATGCCCAGCTCACCCGATGAATTTGCGCAATTCATTCGTGCCGAAACCCTGCGATGGACACAGGTGGTCAAGGCCTCTGGCGCTCGGGTGGATTGACGAATTCCTATTCAAGGAGATGGCTATGAAACTGTATTCCCGTTGGACTCGTGTGATGGGGGTTGTGATGATGGGCTGGTTGGCGTGTGCAACCGTGGGTGCTCAAACGGACTATCCCTCCAAGCCCTTGAAAATCATTGTTCCGTTTCCCCCAGGGGGAGCCACGGACACCCTGGGTCGCATGGTGGCTCAACACCTGTCTGCAACCTGGGGGCAAGCCGCCGTGGTGGAGAACCGTCCTGGCGCGGGTGGCAACATTGGCGCCGAGGCGGGCGCCAAAGCCGCACCGGACGGGTACACCTTGACGCTGGCTGCTGCCGGTTTCATGGCGGTCAATCCTTCCGTCTATCCCAAGTTGAATTACGACTCTGTCAACGACTTCCAGCCGGTGTCCTTCTTGGTGAAGGCGCCCTTGTTGTTGGTCGTGAACCCTAAGCTGCCGATTCAAACACCACGTGATCTGATCGATTGGACGAAAAAAAATCCGGGGAAGCTGAATTTGGCCAACGGAGGAACAGGGACAGCGCAACACCTGGGTGGCGTCAGTTTTGCGTTGGCGGCTCAAGTCGATATCAACCACGTGCCGTACAAGGGCAGTGCACCGGCCACCACCGATTTGCTGGGGGGTGTGGTTGACGCCCAATTTGACAACATGGTCACCTTGATTCCATACGTCAAGAACGGAAACTTGCGGGCCTTGGGTGTTTCCTCCACCCGCCGTGTCCCGACCTTGCCGGAGGTGCCCACCCTGGCCGAGAGCGCGCTGCCCGGATTTGAAACCGGCACCTGGTACGGCATCGTTGCGCCGCGCAACACACCCAAAGCCATCGTGGACAAAATCAACGCCGAATTGCTGCGCATGCTCGCCAATCCCGACATCAAGGACAAGCTGCTTCAAATGGGACTTGAACCGCAGACGCATTCGCCAGCTGAGTTTGGGGCACTGATCCGCTCCGAAATTTCGAAATACGCAGCGATCGTCAAAGCAGCGAACGTCAAAGCCGATCAGTGAATGGGTTGCATGTCAGGCAGTAGCAGGAGATGCCATGAAGCACGAGCGACAGGTAGAGCTTCTCAAAGAGGTGTTTGCGCACATCGATTCAAATACCACCCCCATGGCGGATCGGCCTTACTGGAACCCCGCAGAGCGATACACCAGTCCAGATCATTTCAATCTGGAGATGACGCATTTGTTTTCGGGACAAATGCCACTGCTGGCAGGCTTCTCTCCTGACTTGCCAAACCCGGGTTCATGGTTCACCTGTGATTTGCCGGGCGCGCCCATTTTTCTGACTCGAACGACGCAGGGGCAAGTCAAGGCCTATCTGAACATCTGCCGACACCGCGGTTCGCGGCTCGTGGGCTTCGAGTTGGATGCTCAGGGGCGTTTCGTCAAACACCGTGGGGTGTCTCAACAGTCCTTCACCTGTCCGTACCATGCATGGACCTATGACGTGGGTGGTCAGTTGATTCGCCATGCCAATGACATGGGGGGTTTTGCACAATTGCAGTCCCGCATCGAGGCGGGCGCCTTCAACCTGACCGAGGTGCCTTGCGTGGAGAGCAACGGCATGATTCTGGTGCGGCCCAAGGGCCATGAGCCCATTGACGTCGAGCGCGAGATGCACGGCATGCACAGCCGCATGGGCGAGTTCGGCTTTGGCCAGTTCCACTTCTATCAAGAGGTGTTTTGGGACTTTGCGGCCAACTGGAAGCTGCTGATTGAAACCTTCATGGAGGGCTATCACATCGCAGCCTTGCATCGCAACACGTTGGCACCCAAATTTCGATGCTATCCGGTGGTGTACGAATGTTTCGGCCCGCATGCGCTGTTTCCATTGACGCGCAAAAGCATCGCCGATCAGCGTGAGCAACCGGAATCAGAGTGGTCTGTGTTGCGTCACGCATCGACGATTTTTTCCGTGGCGCCTCATGCCGTGCTCAATATCCCGATGGATGGGCACCTGGAGTTGTGGGACTTCCAACCGCTGGACGTTGGTCACACCCGGGCTCGGGTACGCTTCTACATCCCCCAGCCGATTCAAAGTGAGGCCGAAGAGGCGCGTTGGAACAAGAGTTGGAAAGTGTCCACCGAGGTGATCTCTGAAGAGGATTTCACCCAGCAGCAAAACATTCACATCAACCTGGCCAGCGGACGCTTGCCTGGGGTGGTGTTTGGACAGAACGAACCCATGCTGTCTCACTACCACCGGGAATTGGGTCGCCAGACCGGCGCCCCCGATATCCCAATGCCTGGATAGACGACGATCGCGTCAGGGCAGTGACGCTGGGTTGAGCAGCCAGTAGCGACCTTGAGCTGCCGCGTACATCAGGGCACTTTCATGGTTGCTGAATTCTGGCTTGAAGGTGTAGACGCGGTCGTTGGTTTGCGCCCCCTGTCCGCGACGGATGGACAGCGATGCGGTGTAGCGGCCTGAGTTGACCGCGCGGGTGATGGGGGTGATCAGGTATTTGCCGACGGCAAATGGCAGTGAAGAATGAAATGACATGAAATAAATAATGAGAAAAGGGACCGTGTGTCCCAGACCCCTGTCTGCCGTGAAGGACAAAAGACATGGGGAGTGTGTCAACGCAAGTGTTGACAACAGTGAAGCTTGCCAAAGATAAAAGTATGACCGCCAGAACTGTCCTGATGAAGGGGACGGAGGCGGAGGAGTGCGGTGTTGGGGTACCGCTGCCCAGTTCAAACCTTGATGCAGCGAAGGTAAGCAATCGTCTGCATGCTGAATTGTACTTCTTTTTTCAATTCTTTCGAATCAACGTGTGTCCGTTTGACACGCATCCGCTGTCGCCAGTCGCGCCAGCGAGTGAGCGGTCCACGCTGATCGCCGGCAGGGGAGTGGTCAAACGTGACGACGGATCCAATCCACCGCTTTGTCCCAAGCATCCGTGGCCACAGCTGCTCGGTAACTGGGGCGGTAATCCGCATGGAAGGCATGCGGCGCATCGGGGTAGACCATAAATTGTGACGCTTTGGCCGCTGCATGGCCTTTGACCGCTGCTTGTGACAGGGCCTCTTTCATTCGATCGACCGAGGCCACGGGAATGCCCGTGTCCGCAGCGCCATACAAGCCCAGCACCGGGGCCTTGATGTCTGATGCCAGTTCAACCGGGTGGCGCGTTTGTAGTGCGTTGGTCTGTCCCTCCAGACGTCCGTACCAGGCCACACCGGCTTTGATATTGGGGTTGTGTGCGCAGTACAGCCAGGTCACGCGTCCGCCCCAACAAAAGCCAGTGATCGCGGCACGGTCTGTATTGCCGCCGTGAAGACCTGCCCATTTCAGCGTGGCATCCAGGTCGCCCATCACTTGGGCGTCAGGGACTTTGGAGATGATCTCGGCCTGAAGCTTTGCGATTTCACCGTAAGTGCTGGGGTCGCCTTGGCGCACAAAGAGTTCGGGAGCAATGGCCAGGTAGCCCAGGTGCGCAAATCGGCGTGTAACGTCCGCAATGTATTCATGCACACCAAATATTTCAGAGACGACGATGATGACAGGCAACTGAGTTTTACCAGCCGGGGCAGAGCGGTACGCCGGCATTTTGAAACCATTGACATCGATGGTGACCTCGCCTTCCACCAAGCCTTCTCGGGGGGTTTTGATGGCGGTTTGGGCCATCAAGGGCATGGCGGCTGCCGAGTAGCCCAGCCCCAGTGCGGTTTGAAGGGCCAGTCGTCGCGTGGGCATGCCTGTCTCATGGGTACGGCTGTTCAGCAAGGCATGTGTGTCTTGAACCCAATTGGAAGTCATAGGTACCCAGTCAAAAACAGTCAAAAAATGATGGTCAGCCAAGAGAAAACAAATCCGTGGCGGAGTTGGATGTGTCCAAGGCCGAATTCTATTTCTTGTTACCATTTGACAAAAGCAATGACCCCATTTTCAGAAAGACCAAACCCCATGAAATCAAGCTTCGTTGCATGGACAATGGCCATGGGTTGTATGCTGTCTGCCTCGGTTCAGGCAGCTTGGCCCAACGACAAACCCATCGAATTGATTGTCGGGTTTGCGCCGGGGGGCGGGACCGATGTCATGGCACGTGTGTTGGCTCGGCACATGGAGAAACGCTTGGGCGAAGGCGCCAAGATCCTGGTGGTCAATAAACCGGGCTCGGGAGGTGAAGTTGCCGCTGCGTATGTTCAGAGCGCAAAACCGGATGGCTACACGCTGGGGATGATCAATGTGCCCGGGTATGTGTTTTTGCCAATGTACCGAAAGACGGCGTATCAACCGGAAAACATACGCTTGATCGCACGACTGGTCGATGATCCCGCCATGCTGGTGGCCAACAAGGACTCGGGAAAACCATTGTCTTTGAGTGAGTTTGTTCAAGCGGCCAACAACGCGCCCACCGCGGCGGAGCAGGGCTTTGATGTGCAGATTTCCTCGGAGAGAGGCATTGGGGCACCCAGGGCCTTGCCAGACGACATCGCTCAGAAGCTGGAGGATGCCATTGCCCAGACCTTGAAGGATCCGGCTTTTTTGGACGCGGCCAAAGCCGATGCCCCTGTGTTGGCTCTGATGCCAGGCGCTGAGTGGGAGAAACGACTTCAGGGCATGCGCCAGAACCTGCAGCCCTTGATCAGTGCTTCCAAGTAGGTGGGGCCAAGGGCTCTAAGGCTGCTCGTCATGCAGATGGGGAATCGATCTAGGCTAGGAGTCTGAATATTTCCATTAAAATAGAAATATGGAAGAAAAAAACGTTGTCAAAGCCCTGGCGGCCCTGGCCCAGCCCAGTCGATTGCAGGTGTTTCGCTGCTTGGTGGTGGCTGGTACTGAAGGCTCTACACCGGGTGAGTTGGGTGAGTTTCTGGGGGTTCCCAATGCCACCCTGTCGTTTCATTTGAAAGAACTCATGAACTCAGGCCTGATCAGTCAGGAGCGTCACGGGCGCCATCTGGTCTACAGAGTCGAGTTCGCTCAGATGAATGGCCTGCTGGCGTACCTCACCGAAAACTGTTGCCAAGGTGCGGCTGAGTGCATGGATGCCTCGGCCACTGTCTGCAATTGCTGAACGAATGAACCCGATGATCCCCCCAGTCCAACCCCTGAATGTCCTTTTCCTGTGCACCCATAATTCGGCCCGCAGCATCCTGGCCGAGGCCCTGCTGAGCCACTTGGGCCAGGGTCGTTTCAAAGCCTACTCGGCAGGAAGCAGTCCACGAGACCATCAGCGACCGAATCCGCTGGCCCTTGAAACGCTTGCCAAAGCCGGTGTTTCGACAGAGGGTTTGTACAGCAAAAGCTGGGATGTTTTCGGCAAGCCCGACGCGCCACACATGGACCTGGTCATCACGGTTTGCGATAACGCGGCGGGCGAGGTCTGCCCGTTCTGGCCGGGACAACCCGCGACGGCTCATTGGGGCTATGCCGATCCTTCAGAAGGTGAGGGCAGCGAAGATGAGAAGCGGCAGGCCTTCATGCAAACCTTGCACTTGATACGCAAGCGCCTGGAAATTTTCGTGCAACTGCCGGCAGACAGTCTGAGCAAGCTCAAGATAGAAAAGACCGCCCGAGCCCTTTTCAAGGACTGAACATGAGCGTCTTTGAGCGGTACCTGACGGTCTGGGTGGTTCTGTGCATTCTTGTTGGCATTGCACTCGGACAATTTTTGCCAGGCGTGTTTCTGGCCATCGGAGCCATGGAGGTGGCTCAGGTCAACCTGCCCGTGGGTTTGTTGATCTGGGTGATGATCATTCCCATGCTGGTCAAGGTGGACTTTGGCGCCTTGCACCAGGTGCGCCAGCATGTACGAGGCATCGGCGTGACGCTGTTCGTGAACTGGCTGGTCAAGCCGTTTTCCATGGCGTTTCTGGGCTGGTTGTTCATTCGTCACTGGTTTGCCCCTTGGCTGCCGGCGGACCAGATCGACAGTTACATGGCCGGCCTGATTTTGCTGGCCGCAGCTCCCTGTACGGCCATGGTGTTTGTCTGGAGTCGTCTGACCCAGGGCGATCCTTTGTTCACACTCTCGCAGGTGGCGTTGAACGACACCATCATGGTGTTCGCGTTTGCGCCCTTGGTGGGTTTCTTGCTGGGGATTTCTGCGATCTCGGTGCCCTGGGACACCTTGCTGATTTCGGTGGTGCTCTACATCGTCATACCGGTGTTGCTTGCGCAGGTTTGGCGCAAGTCTCTGCTTATTCAAGGGCAGGATGTCTTTGACGCTGCCGTGCAAAAAATGGGCCCCTGGTCAATTGCTGCCTTGCTGGCCACCCTGGTGTTGCTGTTTGCATTTCAAGGTCAAGCGATCATCCAGCAGCCGATGGTCATTGCCCTGCTGTCTGTGCCGATCCTGATCCAGGTGTTTTTCAATTCGGCGCTGGCCTACTGGCTCAATCGTCAACTGGGCGAGAGGCATTCGGTGGCCTGCCCGTCGGCGTTGATTGGTGCCTCCAATTTCTTCGAGCTGGCGGTGGCCGCCGCCATCAGCCTGTTTGGTCTCCAGTCAGGTGCTGCGCTGGCCACGGTGGTGGGTGTGCTCATCGAAGTGCCGGTGATGCTGTTGGTGGTTCGGGTCGTGAATCGATCGCGTGATTGGTATGAAATGAACAGCCACATGGGTTGATGGGCCCTGTGGTGCAGGGTCAACCCCCAGCGAGAGACTGGAGAAACTGGGCCACAATGGGTGATCATCATTTCTCTGGGACCCCATGCAGTCATCCCATCATCCTCACCTTCAGGTCGTGCAGGCAGGTGAGGTCATCACGCTCACTCTGGATCGAATGGACCAAGACAACCGAATGAGCAATGGCATGATTGAGGCCCTCACGGCAGCCTTGGGTGACGTGGCGGCTTCATGCCGGCTGATTGTCTTGCGCGCCAATGGCCCCGATTTTTGTCTGGGGCGAGATATGCCTCCACCCCCTGTGGGTTCCAATACCACGGCAGAGCAGGTGCTGCGGGACGATGCGGCGCCTGTGCTGGCGCTCTTTGATGCAGTGCTGTCTTGCCCAGTTCCCTTGTTGTGTGCGGTTCAGGGAAGGGCCTGGGGCATTGGCTTGGTGCTGGCGGCCATGGCGGACATCTCGGTGGCCAGCGACGATGTCAGCTTTCGGCTGCGTGAACTCGAGCGCGGCATCCCCCCTTGTCTGGCCATGGCGCCTTTGGTGGATCGCATCCCCACCCTGGCGCTGTCGCATCTGGTTCTCACGGCAGGGCAAGTTGACGCATCGCTTGCCTTGTCCTGGGGGCTGATTGGCGAGCAGTGTGCACGTCCTCAGCTGGATGAACGGGTGCATCAACTGTCGGAGCGCGTATTGGGTTTCCCCAATGCCGCCGTGCTTGCCGTCAAACGTTACTTGGCTCATGCGCCAAGATATCAGGTGAAGGCTGCGGCCAGTCAAGGGGCCCAGCTGTTGGCCCAGGTGTTGGCTGCAAGATGAAACCGTCCATCAGGAGCCTATCGATGTCGTTCTTGTTCAGGTGCCTTGCATGCGGAGTGATCCTTTCCAGTCTGGGCTTGTCCGCGGCATGGGCCGCTTTTCCCGAACGCCCGGTGAGGATTCTGATCGGGTTCACTCCTGGGACCACCGGTGATGTGCTGTTGCGACTCATCGCCCCCAAGCTGAGCGAGCGCTGGGGTCAACCTGTGTTGATCGACAACCGTCCCGGGGCAGGCAGCAGTCTGGCGGCCGAAGCGGTCGCCAAATCGCCAGCCGATGGTCACACTCTGCTGTTAAGCACCAGCGCCAATGTGATCAATGCCAGTTTGACGTCTGCCCAGAAACTGGACTTCATGACTGACCTGATACCGTTGACTCTGCTGGCAGAAAACCCGGTGGTGTTGGTGGCATCGGGCACGGCGGCGTCACGTCAATTGAGTGATCTGGTGGCTGCGGCCAAGGCGGCTCCTGGTCGCTTGTCTTTTGCGTCGTCGGGAAACGGGACCTTCACACACTTATATGGAGAATTGTTCAATCAGTCGGCGGGTGTCAAGTTGATCCACGTGCCCTACAAGGGGAGTACACAAGCCCTGGGCGACGTCATGTCGGGGACCGTTGATGTCGCGTTCTCACCTGTCACGCCGGTACTGGGTTTGGTCAAGAGCGGCAAGCTCAGGGCATTGGGGGTCATTGGCCGATCACGCTTGAGCGAATGGGCTGATGTGCCCACCCTGGCTCAAGCAGGCATCCCCGGTTTTGAAACCGCTTTGTGGTTTGGCTTGAACGCGCCTGCGGGCACGCCTGCGGATGTCTCGCAGCGCATCATTCGAGATTTTCAATGGGTGCTGACGCAGCCAGACATCCAGGCGCAAATGCAGATCAAAGGCATCCTGTCCGTTCCGATGGGTGAGGCGGCCTTTCGCGAGTTGATTCAGCGTGAGCAGTCGCAATGGGTGCGGCTGATCAAACAAGCCAACATTCAGGCGGATTGACTCTTACAACGAAGAGGTGTGACATGGTGAGCTACAAAGTGATGGGCCAGGGTGAACATCGTGTGGTGGTGCTGCATGGGTGGTTTGGAGACCACCAGGTGTGGCAGCCCACCTTCGCGTTGCTTGATACGCAGACCTTCTCCTACGCGTTTTTGGATTACCGGGGATACGGAGCTTCCAGGTCATTGGAAGGTTCAATGGACATGGAGGAAATGGCGCAAGATGCCTTGGCGCTGGCCAATCATTTGGGCTGGGATCGTTTCTCCGTGGTCGGGCACTCCATGGGCGGCATGGCGGCGCAAAAGGTCGCCATTGAGGCGCCCTTGCGCGTGCGCACCGTGGTGGGGGTCACACCCGTGCCCGCCACCGGTGCCCCTTTGCCCCCCGACATCCTTCAGGTTTTTGAAGCCGCCGCGCATAACGATCAAGCAGCCGCTGGCGTCATCGACAGTTCTTTGGGGCAGCGGCTCACGCCCGCACTGACCCGATTCATTCTGCAGCACATGCGCACCACCGTATCGCCAGAGATTTTCGGGCGCTACCTGAAAGCTTTCACCGCCACCGATTTTTCACACCGTTCCAGCGAGCTCAAGGCACCGTTGCTGGTGCTCTACGGGCAGCACGATGGGGGCGTGAGTGAGGACATGGTCAAGGCGGTGTTTCCCAAGCTGTACCCGAAAGTGCAGATCGACGCATTGCCCAATTCCGGTCATTACCCCATGCTTGAAACGCCCGCGTATTTGGTGACCGTGATGGAGCAATTCATGCGCGAGCAAGGCTGAAGCACTGAAGACATTGAATTGATGCGGATGAACTAGGCCAGTACGAAGGTGCTGGATGGATCGGCTCAGTCTTGGTTTTGCGTTCTCAATGACGTGCAGGACATCTCCAGGCCAGGGTCGGGAAAGCTTGATATCTAGCGCTTAGTCTTTTCAATACTTGACTTGGTAGACCACTTTCCAAAACTCATGGTGGTGCACGCCAAGCGCCGCTACATCAATGCTGACGCACAGTAGTTTGTCATACGGAACTTGTTGAATTTTCAACCATGGTGCAAGACGCACAAATCTGGTGTGTCATGCACCATGTTGCTTTTTAAAGAAAAATTTTCAAACTCAAAAATCATTGACAAAGCAATAGTTGAGGATTTTTAGGGTGGCATCGAAAGTGCTTGTAACTACTTGGCCAGTGATTTCTCTGGCGCACTTTCAGGAGTCACCATGAACCAGCGGCGTTTATTCATATCTTCCAGTCTGGCTACCACTGCCAGTGTCTTGTTGCCCTCACTTGCGCATTCAGCGGACAAACTCAAGATTGGTTTTGTGTATCCAGGTCCCATTGCCGATTCGGGCTGGACATATCAGCACGATCTCGGACGTAAGATGGTTGAAAAGGAATTCGGCAGCCGGGTTGAAACCGCGTATGTCGAGAAAGTACCTGAGTCTGCTGATGCCGAACGCGTCATCCGCGATTTGATCGCCAATGGGTGCAAGATGATTTTCACCACCTCGTTTGGTTTCATGAACCCGACGATCAAGGTGGCCGCCGATTTCCCGCAAGTTGTTTTTGAACACTGTTCCGGTTACAAAACCGCCCCCAACGTAGGTATTTACCAGACGCGTTTTTATGAAGGGGCTTACCTGCTGGGCGTATTGGCGGGTTTCAAAACCAAATCCAATACGCTCGGTTATGTCGCACCGTTTCCCATTCCTGAGGTGATTCGAAATCTGGATGCCTTTGTCCTGGGGGCAAAAAGTGTGAACCCCAAAGTCACCGCCAAAGTGGTCTGGGTCAACACCTGGTACGACCCTGTCAAAGAACAAGAAGCTGCCCTGAGTCTCATCAACAATGGTGCGGACACGCTCTACCAAAACACGGATTCCACGGCGATTGTTCAACTGGCCGAGTCCAAGGGCCTGTATGCCTTTGGGCAGGACTCTGATATGTCACGTTTTGGTCCGCGTGCGCATTTGTCGGGCAATACCCTCAACTGGGGCGTTTACTATGTCCACAAGGTTCGCCAGATGCTGGATGGCAAATGGAAATCCGAAGACACGAAATGGGGAATGAAAGAAGGTATCGTTCAGGTTGTCAAACCGAACAGGGAAGTCCCCGCCAACGCGCTGAATGTTTTCGATAAAGTGAAGGCTGACATTTGGGCTGGTAAATTCCACCCATTCACCGGTCCGATCAAGGACACTGAAGGCAAAATCCGAATCCCGACGGGCAAGACCATCACTGAAGACGAGATATGGCAAATGAAGTGGTATGTGGATGGCATCGTTGGTAAACAACCCACTTGAAAGTCGTTCATGACAGAAGTTGACTTCGAGCAGATCAGCGCCTATCAGCGTTACAAGCTAATGGCCAGCCTGATCGTGCCCAGACCCATCGCCCTGGTGACAACGCTCGGAGCCCAAGGGGTGGCGAATGCTGCCCCCTTCTCCATGTTCAATATGGTGGGGGAAGACCCTCCCATTCTGATGCTCAGCATCAACCGTTTGACCGATGGTCGCCTCAAAGACACGGCCGCCAATATTCTGGCGCATGGAGAGTTCGTGGTGCACATGACCGATGAGCCAATGGCTCAAAAAATGCACGCCTGTGGTGAGGCCTTGCCCTCGCATGTGAGCGAATTGACCCATGTTGGCCTGACCGCCATCGCATCACACACGGTCAAGCCTCCTCGAATTGCCCAAGCCCCGGTAGCCTTTGAGTGTGTGCTCCATGAGAAGATGGAAACCGACAGTCGCTATGTCTTTATTGGCCGGGTCAAGTGGATGGCAGCTCGGAATGGATTGATCGATACCCAAGCGTGGCGGGTCAATTTGCGCGATTACCATCCTGTGGCCCGATTTGGTGCCAGTTTTTACACAACCAGTAGGAATCGTTTTGCCATCGAAGAGGGGCCTGACGCCGCGGCGAAGACCTCTACGTCCATCGATGAAATTTAAGGAGTCCGCATGTTCACGGATCAAGACGCATCGTTCATGCAAGTAGCGATCGATGCCTCTGTCACCGCCATGAAGGCGGGAGACATGCCATTTGGTGCCGTCCTGGCGTCTGCGGATGGTCAAGGCTTGCTGGTCGCCAGAAACAATCAGATGACCAGCGGCGATTGCACGGGACACGCCGAGATGGTGCTGGTTCGTGAGGCTGCTCGACGCCTGGGTGCGCAAAGTCTTCAAGGTGCCACCGTCTACGCCAGTGGAGAGCCTTGTGCCATGTGCAGTGGTGCCATGTTCTGGGCCAAGATCAGCCGCGTGGTGTATGCCGCTTCAACGCAAGATATCATGGATGCTTTAGGTCCACCGCTGTTGCCTGTCACCAGTACCCAGGTGCTGTCCCAGGCTCAGCCCGCTGTTCAGGTGCAAGGCCCGTTGCTGGGGCATGAGGCTGTCAAAGTCCTTCGAACCTTTGCTTCTTCTTGAGTCCATGAACTCCACGCCGACGCCCATTCTGTCACTGAGAGGAATCACCAAACGCTACCCAGGGGTCGTGGCCAATCACAATGTGTCGCTCACCGTGCAGCCCGGGCAGGCGCATGCCGTCCTGGGTGAGAACGGTGCCGGCAAGTCCACGTTGATGAAAATCATTTATGGCTCGGTCTCTCCCGATGAAGGACAAATTGTTTTCAAGGGACAGCCAGTCCACATACGCAACCCTCAGCAGGCGCGGGCCTTGGGCATCAGCATGGTGTTCCAGCACTTCAGCTTGTTCGACACCCTGACCGTTGCCGAGAACGTCTGGCTGGGGTTGGACAAATCCCTCAGTCTGCAGGAGGTGACCCGGCGCATTGAAGGCAAGGCCCAACAATTTGGGCTGGACATCGAGGCCGCTCGACCCGTTTACACCCTCAGCGTGGGAGAAATGCAGCGGGTGGAGATCATTCGCGCCTTGCTGACTGAGCCACAGTTGCTGATTCTGGACGAACCCACGTCGGTGCTGACGCCCCAGGCTGTCGAGAAGTTGTTTGCTGTGTTGCATCAACTCGTGAGCCAAGGGTGCAGTCTTCTCTACATCTCACACAAGCTGCATGAAATTCGTGCGCTGTGCAGTGCCTGCACAGTCCTGCGGGGTGGCCAGGTGACCGGTGTTTGCGACCCGAGGCAGGAAAGCAATGCGACCCTCAGTCGCCTGATGATCGGTGCCGAACCGCGCGCGCTCAATCGCACCCCACGTCAGCCTGGTGAGGTGGTGTTGTCCGTGCAAGGACTTGATTTGATCAAGCAGGACCCCTTCGGTATCGATTTGCAAGGTATCGATTTGCAAGTTCGCAGTGGCGAGGTGGTCGGCCTGGCCGGGGTGTCTGGCAACGGCCAGCGTGAGTTGATGTGGGCCCTGTCGGGTGAGGACACCCGCGCGACTGCCCAGGCCATCGAGTTGATGGGCCAGCCTGCTGGGCAGTTGACGCCTGCAGATCGTCGATCTTTAGGTTTGCACTTCATTCCTGAAGAGCGTTTGGGGCGCGGCGCGGTTCCCTCCATGAGCCTGGCGCACAACCTGTTGCTGACCCGTCAAGTTGCTCAGGGTTGGGGCGGCTGGATCCGCATGCGCGAACTGGCTGACGAAGCCTCATCCATCATCCGACGATTCCATGTCAAAGCATCCGGTCCGGATGCCGTGGCCAGCTCCCTGTCGGGAGGGAATTTGCAAAAATTCATTGTCGGTCGTGAGATCAGCGCGGCACCCCGGTTGTTGATCGTTTCTCAGCCAACCTGGGGGGTGGATGTTGGTGCGGCTGCGCAAATTCGTGCGGAAATTCTGGCGTTGCGCGATGCCGGCTGCGCCGTGCTTGTCGTCAGTGAAGAGCTGGATGAATTGTTTGACCTGTCCGACCGAATGCATGTGATGGCCAAAGGCCGCCTGTCGCCATCCATGACTCGAGAAGAGGCCACGGTGGAGCGTATCGGCGAATGGATGAGCGGCCTGTGGCCCGCCGCCTCGGAGTTGCACCATGCTTGAGCTTGAGCCCCGCCCTCAGGCTTCGCGTCTGTGGACCTTCGCCTCCCCTTTACTGGCACTTTTATTGACGGTGTTGCTCGGGGTGATGTTGTTCGTGGCCCTGGGCAAGGACCCGGTTCGGGGTTTGCAGATGTTTTTCTGGGAGCCCATCAAGTCAGGTTATGCCTTGGGCGAGTTGATGGTCAAAGCCACGCCGCTGCTGTTGATTGCACTGGGGCTGGCCGTGTGTTTTCGCTCGAATGTCTGGAACATCGGGGCAGAAGGTCAGTTTGTCATGGGGGCGGTGAGTGCGGCGGGCGTGGCCTTGCTGGCGGGCCCTGGCACAGGGCGTTGGATCGTGCTGTGGATTTTGTTGGCAGGTGTGCTGGGGGGGATGCTTTGGGCTGGACTGACCGCCTGGCTGCGGGACCGCTTCAATGCCAGCGAAATTTTGGTCAGCTTGATGTTGGTTTATGTGGCTGACATGTTGCTCAGTTACCTGGTCTACGGTCCATGGAAAGACCCTGCGGGTTACAACTTTCCACAGACCAAAACCTTTGACGCAGTGACACAAATCCCACGTCTGATGTCTGGTTCGCGTGTCAGCATCGGCCTGCTGATGGCGCTGGCTGCTGCCGCGGGTTTGTGGGTGTTCCTGTTTCGCACGCGGGCCGGTTTTGCACAACTGGTCGGCGGTCTGGCACCCGACGCAGCCCGCTACGCGGGCTTTTCGGCACGCAAGACTTTGTGGGTGGCCTTGCTGGTTTCCGGTGGAGCAGCTGGATTGGCTGGGGCGCTGGAGGTGGCGGGGCCGATCGGGCAACTCACCCCTCATGTGCCGGCTGGGTATGGGTTTGCCGCCATCATCGTCGCCTTTGTAGGGCGTTTGCATCCCGCAGGCATGTTGGTTTCGGTGGTGTTGATGAGCATGTTCTACATCGGCGGGGAGCTGGCGCAGTCCCGCATGGGTTTACCCAAATCCATCACCAGCGTGTTTCAAGGCTTGTTGCTTTTTTGCTTGCTGGCTTGCGACACCCTGGTGGCTTATCGCGTGCGCCGCCGCACGGGAAAACAAGGAGCTGCGTGATGGAGTCCTACGCACTGCTGGTTGCTGCCACCATGAATGCCGGGACTGTGTTGGCCTTGGCCGCCCTGGGTTTGCTCATCAATGAAAAAGCCGGTGTGATCAATTTGGGGGCTGAAGGCTTGATGCTGTGTGCTGCCATCGCGGGTTTTGCTGCCGTGGTTCACACGGGGAATGACTGGATCGGATTCCTCGCAGGGATGGGGGCCGGAGCCTTACTCTCGGGGTTGCTGGGCATCTTGGTTATTTGGCTGGGGACCAATCAATATGCGACAGGGCTGGCGCTGAGTTTGTTTGGAGCAGGATTCTCGGCGTTTGCGGGGATCTCGTATGTTCAGGAAAAACTTCCCGAGCGCATGGCCTATGCCATTCCCTGGCTCGCTGACATTCCTTGGGTGGGGCCAGCTTTTTTTCGTCATCATCCCATGGTCTATGCGGTCATCGCAGGGGTGGTCGCGCTGATTTGGTTTCTTGACAAAACCCGCGCTGGTCTGGTGCTGCGATCGGTGGGGGAATCGCCCGCCTCTGCCCATGCGTTGGGTTATTCCGTGCAACGGATACGACTGATGGCGGTCATTGCTGGTGGCGCTCTCTGCGGTTTGTCCGGTGCCTATATTTCAGTGATCTATACCCCCCTGTGGGTCGAGGGCATGGTGGCGGGTAAAGGCTGGATTGCCTTGGCGCTCACCACCTTTGGCACTTGGCGGCCCGCTCGAGTGCTGTTGGGTGCTTATGTGTTTGGCGGCGTCACCATGTTGCAATTTCACTTGCAAGGGGTGGGGGTTGATGTGCCCAGCCAGGCCCTGACGGCCTTGCCCTATTTGTCGACGGTGCTTGTGTTGGCTTTGATTTCTCGCAATCCGACCTGGATCAAGATCCACATGCCAGCGTCACTGGGCAAGTCTTTTCATCCAGGCCGATAGCGCTTCATCGTGAAACTTATTGACCGTCTATCCGAGCTGAGGTTCAAGTTCCTCAAATCGAGACGATGCGAACCGCTATTTGATAAAAAGTGAAACTCGTGATCCATGCCAGCGCCACAGGCCAGATGACGCTGAGCAGGGTGAAGGCCGCACTCTTCGATTCAGACCGGATGGTTGCAATCGTTGACAAGCAGGGCGTGTAGATCAGGGTGAAGAGCATGAAACTGTAGGCTTGCAGCCAGTTGATGTGCTGGCCCATTGATTGCATCAAAGCATTGCCTTCCAGGCCATAGATGACGGCCAGCGAGCCAATCACAATTTCCTTGGCAACGAACCCAAAGAGCAGCGCGATGGACAGTTGCGGGGTAATGCCCAACGGGCTGAGCAAAGGGTCCAGCCATTCACCCAAATGACCTGCCCAACTTTGTGCACTGGCGGTCTCCACACCTAGCGGAAAGTGCGTCAGAACCCAGACCAGGACCACCCCCAAGATGATGAAGCGTGTGGCCCGATGCACGAAATGATTCACCTCTTGCCACCCGCGATAAAAAATCTGTCGAGCAGTGGGAAATCTGTAGGGTGGCATCTCGAGCACAAAAGCATCGCTGTTCACATACTTGCTTTTGAAGACCAGCGCTGTGACGATGGATGCAGCCATGCTGATCAGGTAGAGCGAAAAAAGCACCCAGGGTGCTTGGTGAACATTGAAGAGCGCCGCTGTGAAAAATACAAACACCTGAAGTCTGGCCGAGCACAAGGAAAAAGGGACGGTCAGCATGGTGAGCAGCCTCAAGCCTCGAGAGCGAAGGACGCGAGTGCCCATCAGTGCTGGCACATTGCAGCCAAAGCCCATCAGCAGCATCACAAAGCTGCGTCCATCCAGGCCAAATCGAGCCATCAATGCATCCATGAGGAATGCCGCCCGCGCCAAGTAGCCGGTGTCTTCTATGAGGCCCATGAAGATGAAGAAGAGCACAATCAGGGGGACAAACCCTGCGACCGTGCTCAGACCGTTGTAAACGCCATCCAGCAGCAGACCTTGCCACAGCTCTGGCCACGACGACAACAACGGTTCCAGAGCAAGCTCGCGTCCTTGGAGAAACAACCAGGCCATGCCGTCTTGAAGTGGTTTACCCAGAATGAAGACCGTTTGAAAAACCAGCAACATCACCACCAGAAAAATGGGCAAACCGAGCCAGGAATGCAGCAACCACCGATCCACTCGCTCAGTCAAAGGGTGGCTCAGTTGATGTGGTGACTGAACATGACGCTCCATGGCCACGCTGATTTCTTGCACCGACAGAGCCGCTGCTGTCGGCCTCGCCAGCGCCGACAGAGCCGCGTTCAGGGCAGGCTGTATTTGCTCCATGCCTTGGCCGTATTTGGCGGACAACATGCACACCGGGATCCCAAGCGACTGGCTCAAGCCCTTGAAGTCGATGGTGATTCCCAACGCTTTGGCTTCATCGGCCATGTTGAGAACAGCAAGCATCGGGATGTTCAAGGCCAGCAATTGATGCAGCAGCGTGATTTGCCGGTCCAGCTGTGATGCGTTCATCACGAAGACGATCAGATCGGGCCGTTGCTGCTGTAGAAAATGCGTGACCACTTTCTCGTCTTCAGAATAACCCTGAAGGTCATAGATGCCCGGCAAGTCAACCCATTGAACGATTTGGCTGCCCATCACCAACTTGGCGCTTAACAGGTCCACCGTGATGCCTGGCCAGTTGCCGACCCGTGCATGGGCACCGGTCAGGCGGTTGAACAGGGTCGATTTACCCGTATTGGGCATCCCCACGAGAGCGATGTTTTTCATAGAGCCTTGCTCAGGTTGCCAAGGCTTGTACCGGTTCGACTTGAATGTGTGAGGCTTCTTTGCGCCGGAGCATGATTTCAGTACTTCCGACCCGGACATGGATGGGCCCGCCCATGCCGGCACGTCTAAGCACCTGGACGAAGCGGCCAGGCTTGAGCCCCAGCGCGAGGAACCGATTGCGCAACTCCTGCTCGACATGGATGCCGTCAATGCAGGCGGACTGGCCGCAGGGCAGGTGTTCCAGGTTGTTGTTCGTTTTGCTCATGGCGTCATGCAGTGGCGAAGGCTTCATTGGAGTCTCAAAACGATATCCGACAGTTGACCTGAATCAGAACAATTCTCATTGTATTGCATTTGAAAATGCGAATGAGAACAATTATCAGTTAGAATTGGAGCCATCGATTTTTACATCACACGTTTCCGGACATGAGCAGATGGCGTTTCGCGATGATCCTTGCCCTTTCATGGGGGCTCCAGGCATGTGGGGGCAGCAGTGACCGTTCAGGTGAGCCTTTGAGCGCTGCAGCAAGCCTTGGTCAAGAGATCTTTCATGATGTGACGCTGTCCGCATCGGGACGCATGTCATGCGCGACTTGCCATGACCCGAAACGAGGACATGCCTCGCCATTCTCGACGCCAGTGGCCTTTGGGGGGCGGGGTTTTCCTGGCGATCAAAGCGAGCAAGTCTCTGGACTTCGGGTTCCACCGTCCATTCGTTATCTCAAATTCAATTCATCCTTCAAATGGGACGCTCAGGGCATGCCGGTGGGCGGGTTTTTTTGGGATGGTCGGGCCAATTCACTGGCTGAACAAGCCAAGAAACCGTTTCTTGGTGCCAATGAAATGGGGAATGTAGATGCCCAAGAAGTGATCTCCAGATTGAGTCATTCCCCCTATGCCAAACGATTTCAGCAGGTGTTCGGCGACAACATCTTTGCAGACCCGCAGACCGCTTTTGAACGGGTGGCCTATGCGCTTGAACGCTATCAAAAGGAGGACAAGGAATTTGCCCCTTTCAGCAGCAAGTTTGATGCGGTCAATGCCGGACTGGCCGTATTCACCGCACAAGAGTTGCGCGGATTGACCTGGTTCAACAGGGCGGACAAGGGAAATTGCGCAGCTTGCCATCCCAGCACCAAGCCTGACGATGCGCCGGGGGCCTTGTTCACCGACTTCAGCTATGACAGTTTGGGGGTGCCGAGAAACGCCGCGATTGCAGCCAACCACAACAGTGCGTTTTTCGACATGGGCTTGTGTGGCCCCGAACGTGCTGATCTGCTGCAACGAACCGATTTGTGCGGAAAGTTCAAAGTGCCGAGTCTTCGAAACGTGGCATTGAGAACACGTTTTTTTCATAACGGGCAATTTGACAACTTGACTGACGTCGTGCGGTTTTATGTGACTCGAGATACCCAAGCCTCGCTTTGGTATCGCCTAGACGTGTACGACGACTTGCCGTCGAACCTGCGGACCAATGTGAATGTGACTGAAGCGCCCTACAACCGACAGAGAAATGAAAAGGCTGCCTTGACGGAGTCGCAAATAACAGATTTGGTGGTCTTTTTACAAACGCTGACAGACGGCTTTACCCCCTGAGGCATCTTCATGAACCCATTCAAAACACTCCACATCACCACCCTGGTATTGGTTGCCATGCTGTCAGGTGGATCCAGTTACGCGCAATCGTCCCCCGATTTATCTCAAGAAATCAAGTTGCTGCGAGAGGAATTGCGGCAAATGAAATCTGAACTGGAGGCTCTCAAAAAGCAACCTCAAGTGGTCGAGGTTCAGCCTCAGCCTCAACCCATTTCGAGTGGGCCGATGGAGATTGCTGACGGTCGTCTGAGTCTGTTTGGCTATGGGGAGCTCTATTACGCCCGTCCTCGGTATCAGGCCTCAGAGGCCATAGCCACGGCCCGAAGGGGTGTTCTGGGATTTGGTTATCGTTTCAATGAACGCACACGTGTAGCCGCTGAATTGGAAATTGAAAATGCGGTGGTCTCCGCGAATGACCAGGGGGAAGTTGCGTTCGAGCAACTGTACATCGAACACGATATCAACGATCGGCTCACCGCCAAGGCCGGATTATTCTTATTGCCGATCGGGTACATGAATCTCACGCATGAACCAACCCGTTATTACGGTGTGACGCGCAACCTGGTCGAGACGGCCATCATCCCCACAACATGGAGAGAAATGGGGGTGGGGTTGCAAGGCATCACAGAGCATGGCTTGCGGTGGAACGCCGGTGCTGTCACCAGCTTCGATCTGAACAAATGGCCGGCTGACCATGCAGAAACCAGAGAGTCACCCCTAGGCTCCATACATCAGGAGGGTCAATTGGCCCGGGCGACTTCACTGGGGTATTTCGGAGCGCTGAATTTTGATGGGGTGCCGGGTGTGAATGTGGGTGGGAGTGTTTTCTCTGGAGGCATTGGCCAACAACAAGCCAATATGGCTTCACCGAATGCTCGGGTGAATCTGGCTGAGGTTCATGCGAAATGGCAAACAGGGCGCTGGGAGTTCACGGCATTATCGGCCCTGGGACACTTTCAAGGGGTTGCCGCGTTCAATGCGTCGGGAGCGAGTGGCAGCAATCCTGTCCCCGATGAGTTTCGTGGATGGTATGCCCAGGCTGCCTATCGTTTATGGAAGCAGGGTGAAGTCAGCCTGGTGCCATTCGCGCGGTATGAGCGTGTCAACACAGCACTGGGTTTCTCAGGGCTGCCACAAGGCTTGGCCCCGACCATCGATCCCGATACCCGTGTCTTGACGGCTGGCGTCAGCTTTTATCTGCATCCCCAGGTAGTGATCAAGGCGGATACCCAACGATTCTTCAATAGCAGTGAGCTCGATCGAGTGAATCTTGGTGTGGGATTCCATTTCTGACATGAACCCATATTCGCATCAAAGGCGGCAGATCCTGCAACGCACAGCGCTTTGGGGGCTGGGGTCGACGACATGGATGAGTGCTGAAGTAATGGCAGCGGTCTTCATGGATGTTGAGCAAGTCAAAAAAATCTTTTTGCCCGAAGCCGATCAGTACTTGCCCGTGGCGATCACCCTGGATGAGAGCAAGCGCTCGACCATTGCCAGTCAGAGCGAAACCCGGCTTCCGAGACAGTTTTCTCCCCAGGTCTGGCAGGGCCAAGTCGCTGGCAAACACATGGGCTGGATCATGTCCGATCGTGTGATTGGCAAATACGACTGGATTGACTTTGCCGTGGGCTTTTCGCCCGAGGGTACAGTACTTGGCGTGGAGATACTGGCATACAGAGAATCACATGGAGCTGAAATTCGCCAGTCGGCATGGCGAAAGCAGTTCCAGGGACGACAAGGCCCCCAAAGCATGCGATTTGCCTATGACATTCGACATATCTCGGGAGCCACCATGTCGTGTCAACATGTGACGGAAGGGGTTCAGCGACTGAGCGCCTTGGTTGGACTTTTGAAGGGCATTCGATGATGTCTAGAGCCTGACCTTTGCTGGGAACGATGGTGTCGATCCAGGTGCTGTCGACATCGAATGACCGGTCCGTACTGAAGGCCATGGACGCGTCATTTGACATCATGGAACACGTCGGTCGGGTCATGAGTGCGCATGACCCATTTTCGGATTTGGGCCGAATGAGTCGAGCACAAAATGGACAGGTGCTGAAGCTGGATGAGCACACCATCACGGTGCTCAAAGCAGCCTGCGATTGGACTCGAAGGTCAAGAGGTGCATTTCACCCATTAAAGGCGGCGACATCGCTGATTCGACAAGGCCTACGGCCAGGTCTGGCGAACGACCCCACGAATTCGCTTGGACTGAATGCCATCGAGATTCTTTCAAGAACGCAGGTCAGATTGACATCAGCCGTCGCGATGGATTTTGGTGGTATTGCCAAGGGATATGCGGTCGATCAGGCTATCCGAGTGTTGGCCGAGCATGGCATCACGCAGGCGATGGTGAATGCGGGCGGTGACATAGGGGTGCTGGGTGATAAAGCGTTTGCAGTCAAGGTCAGACATGCCTGTGAACATTTGCGTGATCGCTCGCTGAATGGCGTTCCCTCTTTGCGCTCAGGGGGGGTGGCCACATCGGTGGCCAAACCTGGAGAAACTGGTTTTGTGAAGACCATCAGTGGCAGAGGACTCATCTGGCGCAACGCAACTGTCATGGCCAAGGACTGTATGACCGCTGACGTCCTGACCAAGTGGGGTTTGCAGTCGAGCAAGTTATGTCCCGAATTGAATAGCGTGCTGCGGCAGCATCACGCCAAGATGTGGAGAAGTTGATGCGCCGCAGGAATGATCTGATGGCTTGGAGCCGTGTCAGCTTTTGGGGGATGTCGGCTGTTCTGGCCATACTATGGCTGTCAGGCCTCGTGATGCAGCTGATGTCCTCAGTCGACATGTCGGACATCTCTGTGATGGAAGAAGGGTTTCGCAGGGCCACGGGGATCACGCATGGGGTCGCGTCATGGTTATTCTGTGTGATGTGTGGACGGGGTGTCTGGCCTCATGTGCGATGGATGTGGCATCGGCATTCGTGCCGGTGGCGCTGGCGGTGGCTGATGGGGCTGCTCAACCTGGGGTGGCTTTTGCTCCTGGCCGTGGGGGGCTTATTGCTGCTCTACGGCAGTACCGGGATGCATGAATTAATCGTTTCTTGGCATTTTTGGCTGGGGGCCCTGGGACCGTTGATATTCCTACCGCACACCTGGAACAGGCTGCGCAGTCAAGCCGCATCAGCTTGAGGTTCCTGCCTGCCCGATCTGGGTTATGTGGGCTGTCGCATCAATCTCAGAAAAAGTGCGAAATAAACTCTGCTGGACATTGGTGGTGGACTTCTCTCCGGTGTTTGCCATCACCACGGGACCATGGAATTATTCCTTTGCAGCATTGCAAAAATATCGGGAGTGTGTCATTGCCATTCCCACGGTCGATCTGTTGGATAAGGCGGTCGGTATTGGAATGTGCTCCGGGACCGACACAGACAAATTTTCCACATTTGGGCTCACACCGATGGCGGCCAAACATGTCAGACCGCCCTTGATCAAGGAATGCCTTGTGAACATCGAGTGCAAGGTCATTCACCGGGTCAGTAAATACAACATCCTTGTGTTGGATGCGTTCGCTGCTTATGTTGATTCCTCTCGCGAGGAAAGGCGAATGCTTCACGCAGTGGGGGATGGCACATTCGTGGCTGACGGTCTCAAGATGGACAGAAGGAGAATGATGGCTTCGAAGATTCCGCCGGGCGTCTAGCCACGCGACATCCTCCATCTTGCGAATCCGACGGTGGCCGGCGAAATGCATGCAGCTCTGCGGAGCAGTCGTTGCCAGCTCAATGAAGTACGGTGTTTCATCATGCCTGTGGCTTGACGAACGGATGTCAGTTATCAGGGGATATATCGTGTATCGTCATTCAACGCACGTGAGGTGTTCATCATGATTCGAAAATCCACCTGGGCCGCAGTGGCTTGTTCTTGTGTACTGTGGGTCGTCACTGGCTGTGCCGTGTCGCGCGGACAAGAATCGGTCGGCGCCTACATAGATGACGCGGGTATCACCACGGTGGTCAAGTCGCGTTTGCTGGAAGACAAAGACGTGGCCGGAACTTCAATCAGCGTGGAAACCTTGAAGGGCACAGTGATGTTGTCTGGGTTTGCCAAAAGCGCCTTGGAGCGCAACAAAGCGGAAAGCATTGCGCGAGGTGTGAAGGGCGTCACTTCGGTCAAAAACGAAATAGCTATTCGTCCGTGAGTCATGCTTGCAACCGCGGATAATTTCAACCGCGCATACGTCGGATCAAACCCGGTCTGTCACCACAATCTTGCAGACGGCCACTGCCGTGGCCACTTCCTTCCCATGTTGGGTCAATGTGCCGATGACATGGCACACATCGCGTCCGCGACGCAAGATGCGGGCCTCGCCTGAGAGCGTCCCTACCGTGGCGGAGCGCAGGAAGCTCACATTCAAGTTCAGAGTGGCAACTCCTTGTCCGCTGGACAAGGTGGAGTCGATCAGACTGGCGGTGAGGTCATCCAGCATGGCGCTGAGCATGCCGCCTTGCACCGCACCTGCAGGATTACGAAAACTGTCTTGTGCCTCATAAGTAGCGCAAAGCGTCCCCTCAACAGCATCGACGGACAGAACGCGACCGCTCAGCAGGGTCAGCACAGGAGGCGGTGCAGTTTCGCCTCGCAACATGCGGTTGAAATAATTCTGGGTGTCGGTCATGCAGGGGCTTCTTGGATTTGAATTAAGAGGGGGCTCAAAGCCCAAGCCGCTTGATGGTGGCCGCTTTCGATTGGCTGTCTTGTCGCAGACGGGCCTCAAAGCCCTGAGCCGACTTGAAGTCAATGACCTGGTTCGCACGCTGTGCCCATTCACGGTACGTCGTGGACTGGATGGCCTTTTCACAGCCGCTTTCCAGCGTGGACACCACATCGACAGGCGTGGATGCCGGCACAAGCAAACCGCCAAAGCTCAGTTGCACCACGGGCACACCCGATTCGGTCAATGTGGGCACTTGCGGGAAGGCCGGGTGACGCTTGTCAGAGTACACGGCCAGCAAACGCAAGCTGCCCGCTTGCAATTGCGGATTGATGGAACTGGCCAAAACAGCTCCAAAGCCCAGACGCCCCGCCATCAAGTCTTGCAACATGGGCGCATCACCTTTATAGGGAACATGCGTCATGTCGACCTTGGCGGATGCTTCGATGTCAGAGGTGCCCAGGTGCGGAATGGACCCCGTGCCCGAGGTGCCGTAACTCACTTGACCGGGACGTTGCCCAGCGTCTTTGAGCAAGTCACTCAAAGTTTGGTAGGGTGACTGGGCTGTGACGGCAATGGCAAAGATGTTGTCAAAGACTTGGCATACCGGCTTGAAAGAGGACAACTGGTAGCCAATGGTTTTGAGTCGATGAGGCTCACTGGTCAGTGAGACCGCTGGCGTGAACGCCAGGGTGTAACCGTCCGGTTTGGCCGTGGATACCCACTGCAGGCCGATGGTGCCGGCCGCCCCGTCACGGTTGGTGACACTCACGGGCTGGCGCAGCACCTCGGCCAAGGCCTGTGCGAACTGGCGAGCGTTGATGTCCAAGCCGCCGCCTGCAGCAAACGGCACCACGAATTGCAGTGGGCGTACCGGGAAGGGCTCAGCGGCATGGGCGAGGGTAGTTGCCAGCAGTCCGCCGGTGGCTGCGAGGGGGATCAGATGCCTCGCCAGGCTAGCAGTGAGTCGTTTCATGCGTCGTCACGCACGCCGTTGCGCAGGGTGCCAATGGCATCCACCACGATTTCGCAGACATCGCCTGGTTTCAGAAAAATTTGCGGATTGCGCTTGTTACCCACGCCACCCGGGGTGCCTGTGACAATCACGTCTCCAGGCGACAGCGGAATGAAGGTGGAGATGTAGGCGATCTGACGCGGGATGCTGTGAATCATCTTGTCGGTGGTGGTGTCTTGCAGCACTTGCCCGTTGAGCACGGTTTGCAGGCGCATGACCTGCCCGGGAGCGATCTCGTCGCTGGTCACCATCCAGGGACCGAATCCCCCGGTTTTGTAAAAGTTTTTCCCAGGTGTCCACTGCGAGGTGGCCACCTGCCAGTCGCGCACCGAACCGTCGTTGTAGCAGCTGTAGCCGGCGATGTGATCCCAGGCATCGTGCTCCTGGATTCGGCGTCCACCTTTGCCAATCACCACTGCGATTTCAGCTTCGTAGTCCAGGCGGTGTGACTCGGCTGGCCGCAAAATGTCTTGACCGTGTGCGACCTGGGAATCAGTCAAGCGCAGAAAGATGACGGGGGTCTCGGTCACTTCGCGGCCGGTCTCGCGCACATGCTCGCCGTAGTTCAGTCCGATGCAAAAGATCTGACCCGGGTTCGGGATGACTGGCAACAAATGAAGTTGTGAGAACTTGAGCGTGGGGCGATGTGTCTTCATCGCTTCGGTGGCGGCGCCCATGAGGTTCTTGGCGATCAAGGTTTTGAGATCAGGCGCTTGTGCGCCCAGGATGGGGGTGAGGTCCAGCACATCCTCGCCGGTGACAACACCGTAGGAGGGTACGTTTTGGTTCAGGAAGCTGATGAGTTTCATGGTTGGGCTTTCAAAAAAACAGGAAAAGTCATTGCAGCCGGGCAGAGATTTCATTCGCGGCGCGTTGGATGAGTGGCGTGAGCTTGCTGCGGTCAATCACAGCCATGCGCGAAACCGTGGTGACCAATGAAAGCGCTCCAATCACCGTGCCATCGGGTTGATGCAAGGGCACGGCAATTGCCGAGAGGTTGGATTCGAGTTCGCCACTGGAAAAGTAATGGCCATTCTTTCGGATCTGGCTGAAGTAACGACGAAACCCTGGCCAGTCTGTGGGCAGACCTGCGCGGGTCACCTCTTGGATGAGCCGGTCAAACAAGCGGTGCAGTTGAGGCGTGGGCAAGCCGGCCAGAATCACTTTGGGTGCCGCACCCTGAAACAGAGGACGGGGGCGACCCCGGCCGTAATTCAGGTCAAGGGGCATGTTGCCATATTCGCGGTGGGTGTCCAGCAGTTGGTCCCCGTTGAGGCTCGAGACCACGCAGTCAAAGCCGGTTTGTGCCACCAACTCCTTCATGAAAGGGATGCCACACTGCAGCACCGGATCGGCTTGGCGAATCAAGTGGTCCAGCATGACGATTCTGGGGCCCAGCGTGAATTGCGGTCCAGGTCCGCGCCGCAACAGTCCTGCCTCGCTCAAGGTTTTGACGTAGCGATAGCTGGTAGGCAGTGAAACGCCCAGTGCCTCACTGATGTCTTCGGCACTCCAGAGCAAACGCTGTTCGTTGAACAGGTCCAGCACGCACAGCATGCGAGCCAGGCTGGAATCGGCTTTGTCATTCATGTTTGTGAACCGCGCATCAGTGGGCGAGGACTGCGGTGGGCAGCAGGTCGCTCAGCTCGTCGAGATCGTGGCCGGTTTGCGCCATCCCCATGATGTAACGGTCCGGGCGCAGCATCACGGCGCGTACGCTGTGATGTTGTAGCCAGGCTTGTATCTCGGGATCGAGAGCGGGCAGGGTGACCACACCCAGTGTTTGCCAGCGTTGCCGGGTGTCTACAGACACCGTGGACAGCAAGGTCTCATCACCGATGACCGCAAAGTTCAGACCCAGCGCGGTGTCCAGCAGACGCCCATTGGCCAACAGCGGTTGAGGGAACACCTGCGCCACAGGCACTTGCTCGCCCTGCCAGACGCCGCTGCCCAGGCGAGGGGCTGGGAACTGAAAAATTTCGGGCGACCCCGCTTTGAACCTGGCGTCCCGTTCCCGAGCAGCCTGCGGGTCGGTGGTCTGAATGATGTCGCCCAGCTTGACCGCCAGTTCAATGAACGCTTGGACATGTGGCGAACGTTCGCTCTCGTAGGTGTCCAGAAGGGTGTGGTGTGTGTGTCCAGCCAGAACGGCATGGAGTTTCCAGGCCAGATTGGACACGTCACGGATGGCGGCACACATGCCTTGCCCCAGAAATGGAGGGGTCTGGTGCGCGGCGTCTCCGGCCAACAGCAAGCGACCCTTGCGCCAGCCTTGCGCAATCACCGAGTGGAAGGTGTAAATCACGGCGCGTTCAATGTCTGCCTGTTCGGGGGTGACCCATTTGCCCACCAGCGCCCACAATGTTTCAGGCTGCACCAGTTGCTCGGGATCGTCCCCCGGCATCAGCATGATTTCCCAGCGACGGCGATTGCCAGTCACATTGCAATAAGTCATGGGACGCGCCGGGTCGCAGTGCTGCACTGTGTGATCGGGCAGACCGGGCACCTCGGTCTTGAGACGAACGTCAAACACCAGCCAGGGCTGATGCAGGCCCAGATCCCGCATGGAGGTGCCCATGACTTTGCGGACCAATGAGCGAGCACCGTCGCAGCCCACCACGTAACGCGCCTTCACCGTATACGACTGTGCGAGTGGCAGATCGGTGACATGCAGGGTGACGGCTTGGTTGCCATCTTCGATGGCCGTGACTTCGTGGCGGGTGCGCACCTTCACGTGAGGATAGCGGCGCACGCCTTCGCGCAGGACGGCCTCCAGCTCGGGTTGATGAAAATAGTGGTTGGTGGCGCAGCCGTGCGGACCGCGTTCGCTGGTGCCGGCACGAATCAGCAAGGTTTCGCCCACCGCATTGTTGAAATACATACCTTTGAGACCGGGGCGCGAGATGGTTTCAACCTCGTGGCGCAAGCCGGCGGTTTCAAACACACGCATGACCTCACCGTCGAAGTGAATGGCGCGTGGCAGGGGATAGATGTTTGCCTCGCGCTCCAGCACCAGGGTTGACAAGCCCAATTGCCCCAGCAAATTGGCCAGGGTGGCACCCGCCGGACCATAGCCGATGATGGCGACATCAAACACCTCAACGCTCACGCCTGGTACCCCATGAGTTGTTCCATTTCTGCCTGCCACTGGGCACGGCTGCGAAATTTCGGACGACTGCGCGCCAGTGCCTCGGCCGCCGCCATCACCGCCTCATTGCTTTGGTCCAGATCGATGGGTTCACGCAGCGGTTGTTCGCAATACCAAGGCGTGTCCATGAACACCTCCAGACGGTTGCCTTCCGGATCGCGGAAATAGATGGACACCGCATTGCCATGGGTGGCACACAGCAGATCAGTCACGTCGGGGTCGGACTTGACCCGTTGGAGTACCACACGCAGTGTTGCCAGATCGGGTACCCGCAGAGAAATTTGATTGATCACACTGAAAGACAGGTCGGTGGGTCGACCAGTGGCCAACACAATTTGATGGTGCTCCGAGGGATCCCGGCTCAAGAAGATCAACTGCACCGGACCGAGGTCGCCACGGTCTGTCTCAAAAAAGCTCATCACCTCTTTGTAAAAACGTGCCATGCGTTCCAGGTCACGCACATAAAAGCCCATGTGGCTGAACACCAGCGAGTTGCGCTGATTCAATAAGTGGGACATGACGTGGATCTCCAAATTTGAAAATTTCAGCGATTCTATGAATATGAATTGATATTAAATCTAGTGGTTTATCCTATTATGATAATTCTATGCATATTTAAGAATCTTGCCAGACCTGTCGGTCTTGACACCCATCAAACAGGAGAACGCTTCATGATCCGTATCACCCGCCGCCTGGGCCTGGCTGCCCTGGCTCTTCTTGCTGCCTGGCCCGCTGTGGCACAAGACTATCCAAACAAGCCCATCAAAATCATCGCGCCCTTCCCCGTGGGGACTGGCCCGGATGCCAACACCCGAGAGATCGCACTGGAACTGTCCAAGGCCCTGGGGCAGTCGGTGGTGGTAGAGAACCGTCCTGGTGCCTCCACCATGATCGGCATGGAGGCGGGCGCCAAGGCCGCCCCCGATGGCTACACCTTGGTGATGGGTTCAACCACCTCGATGTCTGTCTTGCCGCACACCTACGGCAGCAAGGTGCCCTACAAGGTCGAGCGCGACTATGTGCCCATCAGCATCGTGGGCCTGCTCAACACGGCGTTGACCGCGCACCCCAGCCTGCCGGAGAAAAATGCCAAAGAACTGATCGAGCGACTCAAGGCTCAGCCCGGTTCGCTCACGGCGGCGACCTCAGGGGTGGGCAGCTATTCCCATTTGGCGGGTGAGTGGTTCGCCTCGAGTGCTGGGGTGAAGATCAATTTCGTGCCGTACAACACCTCCAGCCCGTACGCCGATTTGGTGGCAGGCCAGGTGAACGTGATCTTTGATGCGTTGCCAGCCGCCATCGGCAACGTCAAGGCTGGCAAGTTGAAAATCCTGGCGCTCACTGGCAAGACACGCCACCCCAATTTCCCAGACGTGCCGACTTTTGCCGAGGCCGGGTTGGCCGATTACAGCCCCACCGCCTGGATTGGCCTGTTCGCACCAGCCAACACACCTGCGCCGATCGTGACCAAATTGGTGGATGCGATGCAAAAAGCTGCGGCGCAGAACCCCGAACTGGTGGCCAAGTGGCGCTCCTACGGTGGCGATCTCAAGGCCCAGACGTCAGCAGAGTTCGCAGCCTTCCTCAAGCAAGACGATGCCCTGTGGGGACCGGCCATTCGCAAGGCAGGGGTCAAGCTGGATTGATTCGCTGGCGCATCGAAGAACTCAGCCCCAAGCCTCGTCAGGAACTGGCAGGCCGCTGAAGTCTTGCATGGTCAGAGGTTGGAGGGGTTCGATGCCATGGCTCTCCAGCATCAGCATGACTTGCCGGGTGTGCTGAGCGGCGTGCCAGGCGGTCCGCTCCAGCACGTCGTGCATCGGGCGCTGGCCATAGTAGGTGGATACCTTGAAGTTGACCAGTGGGTCCTGGGCTTTCTGCGCTTGCCACCACACCCGGTATTGGTCACGCACCTCCAGGGCCCAACGGGCAATGTCACTGGATTGCCAGTGGGGAGGCGCTTGCTCGAAAAAACTCTCGTAGCGAAGCTCCACGCCCTGGGTGGCCTGCAAGCCCATCTCGGCGACGCGGATGGCATGGTAGGCCGTGTTGCCAGCAGTGCGGTCGCGGTCGCGAAAGACCTCACGCAATTGAGTCTCGCTGAATTGCGGAGCAAACCGGGCCAGAGCCTCCAACACCATGGTGATTTTTTCCACCAGCTGCTCGGGCGGCAACGGGTCCATCAACCGGGCCTTCAAGTCCAGAAACTTGATCACGTCACCGAAGCTTTGGCATAACGTGTATCGACCCGCCAGTGCCACCACGGGCACGCTGCGCGCACCCAGCGCTTGCAGTTCGGCCATGCCGGCAGGATTGTTGTGCACATTGATGGACTCGAATTCAATGCCTTGCTTGGTGAGGAACTCTTTGGTCCGCAAGCAGGAGGTGCAACCGGGTTGCCAAAAAACCTTGATGCGAGCGGGAGCGGTGGTGGTCGGGTTCATGCTGGATCAGAGGAATGGGGGAAAGCCCATTTTGAACCCGTTGTTGGACAAGCACAAAGCGATACTTCAACAAGCCACATTAACGCTGGGTTAACGCCGCGTCGGACATGAGTTGCTGATGCAACAGGCGAGCCGCTGGTGGCAGGGAGTCCCAATGACGGACCCCGATCATGAACTGGCGCCGGGCCGCAGGATCGGTCAGTGTCAACACCTGTAAGGGTTTGCTGTGAGCATGTTCTATGGCGCAGCTGCGGGGCAAGACACCGATACCCAGACCTTGACTCACCATGGCGCACAGGGGGTCAAAGCTGGAGACCTGAAAGCGCTGACGCAAGGCCAGGCCTCGCTGAGCCGCCGCCCGACCCAGTTCAATTTGAATGGCGCTGTCCGACTGGATGCCGATCAGCGGATGATCGACCAAGTCTTGCATGCTGACCCGTTTGCGGCGCGCCAGCGGGTGACCTTTGGGCACGATCACCGCCAACTGGTCTTCCCGATAGGGCATCGATTGCAAGGATGGGCCATGGGTGACGGGCAGGTAGATGCCGATGTCGGCGGCATTGTCGGCGACGGCCTGCACGACTTGCGGGCTGGTTTTTTCGTCCAGCTGAAGTTGGATGTCTGGATAGAGCTGACTGAATTGACGCAGCGGTCGGGCCAGAAACTGCGTGATGGCAGACAGGCTGGCGCAGACCCGCACCACACCGCGGACGCCCTTCGAGAAGGATTGCATCTGGGTGCGCACCTGGTCCAGCTCGTGCAGGGCGCTGCGTGCCAGCCCGACCAGCGCCAATCCGGCCGGGGTTGGAACAACCCCTTTGTTGGAGCGGGTGAGAAGGCGTACTTGCAACAAGCCTTCCAGCTCGGTCAGTCTTTTGCTGACAGCGGCGGCAGAGATGTGCTCGATGTCGGCCGCGGCGGTCAACGTCCCCGTCTCGGCAATGTGCACAAACAGTCGCAGGGAGACAGGATCGAGTCGGCTCATGGGTGTCTGGGGGATGGCGATATCTTAACCAATGGTTAACGTGGGCTGGTGAAATGACACTTTGTTCTCCCACTGAAAGTCGACACAATTGAAATTCGCTGCAAAGGCAGGGACCCCATGCGATGGCGTTCTTTGTCCTCGCCCAAGAGTCCATTCCATAGGAGACATATCATGCACCCCACAGGCAGACTGAAATGGCTGATGACCGGCCTCATGGCATTGTGGCTGATGGGCCATGCGCAGGCGCAATCTTTCCCGGATCGAGCCATCCGGATTGTGAATCCGTTCTCGGCCGGCGGGGGTGGTGATCTGTCGGTGCGTGCCATTGCCGACAAGCTGAGCAAGCGACTGGGTGTGCCGGTGGTGATCGACACACGCCCTGGTGCTTCGGGCCTGATTGGCGCTCAAATGGTGGCGAGTGCACCGCCCGACGGGTACACCCTGCTGATGGGATACGACGGGTCCATTGCCATCGCCAGTCAGCTGTTGAAAACCAGCATCCAACCGCTCAAGGATTTTGTGCCGATCACCAAGCTGGCCGATTCCCCCATGGTTTTTCTGGCGCACCCCTCGCTCAAGGTTCAGACACTCAAAGAGGTGATTGAGTTGGCCCGCCGCGATGACAAAGAATTGGCGTTCGGTAGCGCTGGCGCTGGCACCACCCACCACATGGTGGGAGAGTTGTTGGCCAGCAAGGCCGGTGTGAAATTGCTGCATGTGCCCTACAAGGGCGGCTCAGCGGCAGTGATGGACGCTGTCGCCGGACAGGTGCCGCTGGTGGTGACGGTGCCGCCCACCGCCTTGCCCTTTGTGCAGGACGGTCGCCTCAAAGCGTTGGCTGTGATCGGCAAAGATCGGATGGGTCTCATGCCCGATGTTCCAACGGTCAAAGAGCAGGGTTTCCCCGATTTCGAAGTGGTGTCGTGGTACAGCCTGCTGGCGCCGGCGCGCACGCCTCGGGCCATTGTGGACAAGCTGCAAGCCGCCGTGGCCGATGTGCTCAATGATGCCGAGGTTCGCGAGGCCTACACCAAAGTGGGCTTCATCCCGGTGGGCAATCGACCGGACGTGTTCGCCGCGCAGTTACAGGCCGATATGCAGCGCTGGGGGGCACTGATCAAGTCTGCACGCATCGTCATTGAGTAAAAACGCACACCTCAGTAGACTGTATTTATATACAGTATATTGGAGGTATGTCGTTCCCTCCCGTTTTTTGTTTCCGACCTGAGCGGACGCTCGATGTTGAGGCGTTCTTGTCAGCCTGTTTCTGGCGTCCTGCCCGGTGGCGGCCATGAGCCGACCAACGCTGCAGTTGGCTTTGGTGGACTGCAACAACTTTTATGTGTCGTGTGAGCGGCTCTTTCGCCCCGATCTGGCGCGGGTCCCTTTGGTGGTGTTGTCGAACAACGATGGCTGTGTGGTGTCCCGCTCCAACGAAGCCAAGGCCTTGGGCATCACCATGGGGCAGCCCTGGTTCGAGTGCAAAGCGCTGGCCGAACAACATGGCATTCTGGCCATGAGCAGCAACTATGCCTTGTATGCCGATCTGTCCAACCGGGTGATGAACATCCTGAGCGGTTTTTCTCCCTGTCATGAGGTGTATTCGATCGATGAATGCTTTGTGGACTTGACGGGTATTCCTCGCTTGCGTGACGTCAGCTATGCCATGCGTGAGCGCGTTGGCCAATGGACAGGGCTGCCGGTGTGCGTGGGTATCGGTCCCACCAAAACCTTGGCCAAACTGGCCAATCATGTTGCCAAGAAGCATCCACGTTCTCGAGGGGTCTTCAATTACAACGCCTTGACCGACGAGCAAAAGGTGCGATTGCTTCAACGCATCCCGGTGCAGGACGTGTGGGGCGTGGGGCGCAAACTCACGCAGCGCCTGGCACGCCATGGCATCCAGACCGCACAGGATTTACGCACCGCGCACGCCCCGACCTTGCGGGCCGAGTTCGGTGTGGTGATGGAGAAAACACAGCGGGAGTTGCAAGAGGTGCCGTGCCTCGATCTGCAAGAAATACAGCCGGAGCGGCAACAAATCATTTCCAGCCGATCTTTTGGCAGCATGGTCACCGAGTTGCCCGTGCTGAAAGACGCGCTGTCCACTTTCGTGGCCAATGCCTGCGCCAAGTTGCGCGCGCAAAACAGCCAGGCCGCCGTGATCCAGGTCTTTCTGCAAACCAATCGCTTTCGCCAAGACCTGCCTCAGTACATGCCCAGCCTCAGCGTACCGCTGCCCATCCCCACCAGTGACAGTCTGGAGGTCAACCGCTGGGTCGATCATCTCTGCGAGCGCATGTTCAAGCCCGGTTATCAATACAAGAAAGCCGGTGTGATGTTGAGCGAAATCAGCCCGGTGAGCCACCGGCAGGACGATTGGCTGGAGCCCGATGTGCCAGCCAACGACAAGCTCATGCAGGCCCTCGACCACCTGAACCACCGCTTTGGGCGCGGGACCGTTCGGGTGTCCACCCAAGGGGCATTCCTGGGCTGGCAAATGCGGCAAGAGCGCAAATCGCCGAATTACACCACGAGCTGGGATGAGTTGCCCCACAGCTGACCGGCACTCAGGCACGCTCCGAAAACTCGCGATGACAACTCGCTACGACAACTCATACGAGCGACTCAGGGCCATGAAGCCTTCCAGGTCTGGGGCGGTGACCCCCTCGCTGATCAGGATCTCTGCCACCTGCGGGGCCAGGCGGCGAGCCAGAGCGGCATCCAGGAACAACAGGCGAGTACGCCTGGCCAACACATCTTCCACCGTTCGGGCGAAGTCGTATCGGACGGCATACCGGACATCGGCCTCACTGAGTTCTGGGCACAGTGGCCGAGTCGCTCCCGGCAAGGCTTGCAGCGCGTCTTGATCCCGTTCCAGCAAGGGCAGATGTACCGTAGTCTGCGTCGGGTCTGAAGCCGGCAACAACCCTGCCGCTCGGCAATGGCGCATGACATCTTCTGCCATGGACCGGTAGGTGGTCCACTTGCCGCCTGTCACCGACACCAAGTCGTCTGTATCGACCCAGACCGCATGCTCCCGACTGATGGCGCGGGTTTGGGACGCAGACGCAGCCGATTGCGCATCGGGTCGCACCAAAGGCCGGAGGCCGGCCCAGACACTGGTGACATCGGCGCGCCCAGGCGGGTGTTCGAGGTATCGAGCAACCTCTTCCAGGATGAACCTGACATCGCTGTCCTGCGCCTGGGGCTCGATGGGATGGTCGCTTCTGGGGGTGTCGGTCGTGCCCAGGATGACATGGCCCAGCCAGGGCACCACAAAGAGGACGCGGCCATCACGGGTGCGCGGGATCAGCAAGGCTTGATCGTGAGGCCAGAAGCGTCGGTCCACCACCAGATGCACCCCCTGGCTGACGGTCACACTCGGCCGACCCTTGTCGTGGCGGAACCGGTCAACCCACACACCGGTGGCGTTGATCACGCAACGGGCCTGAAGGGTGGCCGATTCCCCGGTTTCAGCATCCCGGCATACCAGCCCGGTGACGCGTCCTGCGGTGTGGACCAGTTCTGTCACCTCGCAGTGGTTGATCGTCAAAGCGCCCCAAGAACTGGCGGTGCGTGCCAGCGCCAGGGCCATGCCGGCGTCGTCGAATTGACCGTCCCAATAACGCACGCCCCCCCGCAGCCCGCGGGCATTCACCTGGGGCATGTGGCGCTTCAAGTCGTCTGTGCTGATCTGTTCGGTCGGTCCCAGGCTGGAGGGGCCTGCCATCCATTCATACATCCGAAGCCCCCACCCATACCAAAACCGCTCCCACCATCGGTAAGCAGGCATGACAAACGCCAAAGGTTGTGACAGGTGAGGCGCATTGCGCATCAACAGATGGCGCTCTTTCAAAGCCTCACGCACCAGCCCCAGCTGCCCCTGCGCCAGGTAACGAACACCCCCGTGCAGCAGCTTGGTGGACCGTGAAGAGGTGCCTTTGGCAAAGTCGTGCGCTTCGATCAACACCACCCGATACCCTTGCCGAGCCGCATCCAGTGCCACCCCCAGCCCCGAGGCGCCGCCACCGATCACCGCCACATCCCAGTTGCGTTCGGATGTCAGTCTCGCCCACAAGGCCTCGCGGGGTTGCTTCTCAGGGGTGTTGGACAAGGTATTCACCCACGTCAGTTTCAGGGGTGGGCCCAGCCTTTGGCGCGCTCAAGGGCTTCAAGCCAGCGCTCTCGTTTGGCCAGCCGGGCCGCATCGGACAGGAGGGGTTGAAAGACGCGATCGATTTGCCACAGAGACGTGATCTCTTGGGCATCTTGCCAGAGGCCGACGGCCAGCCCCGCCAAATAAGCCGCCCCCATGGCGGTGGTTTCAGTCACTCGGGGGCGCACGACCGGAACGCCCAGAAAGTCTGCCTGCATTTGCATGAGCAGGTTATTCTGGCTGGCACCACCATCCACCCGCAGTTCGCGCAGTGCTGTGCCGGCATCGGATGACATGGCTTCAAACACATCGGTCGATTGCAAGGCAATGGCTTCGAGTGCGGCGCGTGCGATGTGAGCGCGCGTGGTGCCGCGCGTCATGCCGACCAGCGTTCCTCGGGCGTAACTGTCCCAGAGGGGGCTGCCCAGGCCGGTGAACGCAGGAATGAAGTAAACATCCCCGGTGTCGTTGACACTGGCAGCCAGCGATTCAATCTCTGAGGCGTTCCGAATGATCTGCAGACCATCGCGCAGCCATTGCACCGCAGCGCCGCCAACGAACACGGACCCCTCCAGGCAATAGGCGGTCTGATGGGGGCCTGCGGAACCTTGCCAGCCCACCGTCGAGAGCAGCCTGTGTTGGCTGGCGCGCGGCTGGTTGCCAACATTCATCAACATGAAGCAACCGGTTCCATACGTGTTCTTGGCCATGCCTGGGGCGAAACAAGCCTGGCCAAAAGTGGCTGCTTGTTGGTCACCCGCGACGCCAGCGATCGGCAAAGACCGCCCCAGACAGTCCGCATGGGTTTCACCCAGCACGCCGCTGGAGGGCACGACCTGGGGCAGGACGCTGGGCGGAATATCCAGTAACTTCAACAGGTCCGCATCCCAGTCCAGCGTGTGGATGTTGAACAGGAGGGTGCGCGAGGCGTTGCTGGGGTCGGTGACATGCAAGCGGCCACGAGTGAGGCACCAGATCAGCCAACTGTCGATGGTGCCAAAGGCCAGTTCTCCGCGCTCGGCACGGGCCCTGGCCCCTGGAACATGGTCGAGCAGCCACGAGAGTTTGGTGCCGGAAAAATAGGCATCCAGCACCAGGCCGGTTTTGTGTTGAATCGTCGTGGCGTGCCCTTGCGCACGCAGTTGATCACACGTGTCCGCGGTGCGTCGATCCTGCCAGACGATGGCGGGAGCGATGGGCTTGCCAGTGGTTCGATCCCAGACCACGGTGGTTTCGCGCTGATTGGTGATCGCGACGGCGCTGATGCTTGCCCCCAGCGCTTGGGCCTGCTGCAACGCCTGGCGTGCCACCCCCAGTTGCGACGTCCAGATCTCCTCGGCGTCGTGCTCGACCCATCCGAGTTGTGGAAACCGCTGGCGAAATTCCTGCTGCGCCAGAGCCACCGTGTCACCACGGGCGTTGAAGACGATGGCACGCGAACTGGTGGTGCCTTGATCCAGTGCCAGGATGTGACTCATGGTGTTTCTGTTGACAGTCTTGTGCAGCGCTGCAGGCTCATGATGGCGTCGCTTGAGAGGTGTTCCAGAATGTCTGCGGCGGGTTCAATGGATTGGACCAAGCCAGCCACTTCACCGAACCAGACACCCGTGTTGTCAGGATCGCCCGCAGAAAAAGCCTGACGATAGCGCGGCCCTTCGACCTGGATGTTGTGTTCGAGTTCGTCCTCGTGACCATGCCAACGATCGGTGAAGTCATTGCGCCTGATGCGGGCCGTGAAGCCGCGCGGCCAGGGGAGTTGCCGGGCGATGTCGGCCACGGTGGTGCGCAAGGTGCCATCACCTGGTGTTTGCACAATGGCTTGATGATGTCCTTCGGCGACCAAGGCTTCACGGGACGCCCAAAGCCGTGTGCCCACCAGCACCCCATCCGCCCCCAGGGCGAGGGAGGCTGCCAACCCGCGACCATCGCCAATGCCACCAGCCGCCAAGAGCAAGGTGTCTGGCGCGTGCTGGGCCAGATGGTCCGCCACTTCCGGCACAAAGCTCATGGTGCCTCGAAGCGCACCATGCCCGCCCGCCTCAGCGCCTTGAGCGACCACGATATCTGCCTGGACATCCACGGCATCCCTCACATGTTCCATGTTTTGACATTGGCAGATGACACGGGCCCCCGCTGCGCGAATCTCGTCCACGAACGGACGCGGGTCGCCAAAGGACAGCATCACGGCCACAGGCCTGCGCTGGAGCACCTCCGTCAGCAGCTGGGGCGACTGGTGCAGCGACCACGTGATGAACCCGACACCGACCGGGACCTGCGCAGCCAGGTCAAATTGTTCTTTTAACCAAGTGGCGTCGCCATAGCCGCCACCGATCAAACCCAGTCCACCTGCCTGACTCACCGCGGCGGCGAGAGCCCCTCCCGCGGCAAACGCCATCGGTGCTGACAGCACGGGGTGTCGCAGGTTCAGGGCTTGAGTCAGTCGGGTGGAGAGTGTTTTCATGGAGGGATGGTCAAAGCGCATGCATCGGATCCAGATTTTCATACAAATGTGTGAACAGTGGCTGGCCGTGCAAAATACAGCGTATGTGGGGCGTCAGCGTTTCACAGCTCTTAAGATCCACCAGTCCATCTTCCGACGGCTTTCATCATGAACACTGAGATTCGAAACTGGTTTGCCCCGACGGGCAAGTTGCGTGCATCCATCAACCTGGGCAACCCTATTTTGGCCAACAAGCATCCCCAAACCGGTGAGCCCTATGGGGTGTCCATCGACTTGGCGCGTGAGTTTGCCAAGCGTCTGGGGGTCGAGCCTGAATTGATTTTGTTCGATGCGGCCAGCAAGTCGGTCGATGCGGTGCGGGTGGAGCAGGCGGACATCGGTTTTTTTGCCATTGACCCGTTGCGGGGAGAAGGCATCGCTTTCACGGCCCCTTATGTCCTGATCGAGGGCAGCTATCTGGTGGCCCAATCCTCTCCCATTCAAGCCAATGAAGAGGTGGATCGACCCGGTGTCCGCGTCACGGTGGGCAAGGGCAGCGCCTACGATCTGTACCTGAGCCGCGAGCTCAAACATGCCGAGATCGTTCGTGCACCCACATCCCCCCAGGTGGTGAATGTGTTTGTGGCGCAAAAGCTGGATGTGGCGGCGGGGGTCAAACAGCAACTCGAAGCCGACTTGCAGCGCTATCCGGGACATCGGATCTTGCCCGGCCGGTTCATGGTGATTCAGCAGGCGATGGGAACCCCGAAATCCCGGGGAGCCAACGCGCAGGTCGTTCTGGCTCAGTTTGTCGAATCGATGAAAGCCAATGGCTTTGTGGCAGAGTCCCTGAAGCGCCACGGCATCCAAGGCGCATCGGTGGCACCATCAGCCACTTGATGGGTAGCGACCGTTGGATTGTTGGAGACTTCCTCATGCACTCGACCCTCATTGATTCGCGCTTCCTGGGCAGCCTGTTTTCCACCCCCGAGATGAAACAGGTGTTTTCAGACACAGCGACGCTGGCCAGGTACACAGAAACCGAAGTGGCCTTGGCCCAGGCAGAAGCCCGCCTGGGCCTGATTCCTGCGCAGGCCGCCGAGACGATTGCTGCCCGCGCCCCTGGTATCGTGTTGGACATGGAGCGTCTGGAGCGTGAGACCCACAATGTGGGTTACCCCATTCTGCCGCTGGTGCATCAACTGGCCGAAGGTTTGGGCGACGCCGGCAAATTTTTGCACTGGGGCGCCACCACTCAGGACATCATGGACACGGCGCTGGTCTTGCAACTTCGGGCCGGCCTGGCGCTGCTTGAAAAAGACCTGCGCGGTGTCGCCACGCAGTTGCGCCGGCTCAGCACCGAATACCGCGACACCCCTATGGCGGGCCGAACCCATTTGCAGCACGCGTTGCCGGTGACCTTCGGTTTGAAAACCGCCGTCTGGTTGGGCATGGTGGAACGCAATCTGGAGCGCTTGCAACAACTCCGGCCACGGGTGTTGGTGGGGCAGTTTGCCGGTGCTGGCGGAACCCTGGCTTCGCTGGGGCAACGTGGCCTGGAGGTTCAGGCGGCCATGATGGCCGAGTTGAAGCTGGGCGTGCCGGATACCACCTGGCACACCGCACGCGATGGTCTGGCGGAAACCGCTCAATGGCTGGGTTTGGTGACCACCTCGCTGGCCAAGATGGCGCTGGATGTGTCGATGATGATGGCCAATGAGTTCTGCGAGGTCTTCGAGCCCTTCGTGCAGGGGCGCGGCGCTTCCAGCACCATGCCCCAAAAACGCAACCCCATCAGCTGCGAGGTGATGATTGGAGCCGCGAAAACGGTGCGTCATCTGGCGGCCTTGGCCCTGGATGGCGCCGTGCAGGACTTCGAACGCGCCACCGGGCCTTGGCAAGCCGAATGGGTGGCTTTGCCAGAGGCTTTTTTGCACACGGCGGGATCGGTGTCTCAGGCCTTGTTCATGCTGACCGGGCTGGAGGTCGACACCCATCGCATGCGTCAGAACCTGGATTCCACCGGTGGGTTGATCGTGGCTGAAGCCGTGATGATGGGCTTGGCACCAGCCTTGGGACGCAACGAGGCGCACGACGTGGTGTACGCAGCGTGTCGTGTCGCTCTGGAGCAAAAGCGCACCTTGGCGGATGTCCTCAAAGACAATGCCGGGGTCACACGACTGGTCGGACCGGCACAGATCGATGCCCTGTGTGAACCCACGAACTACCTGGGTTGTGCGGCGCAGATGGTTGACAAGGCACTGGCTGCGACACCCCATTGAAACCATGTGCCGCATGGGCTGGTGCCAAGCTCAGGTGGCGTAGTGGCGAATCCACCCCAGCAGTTGCATGGCGGCGGGGGTGAGCGGCATATCGTGGCGCCTGACGGTGCAGATCATGGGGTGAGGCAACGCGTCTTGCACTGGCACCGCGCACAACTGTTCCTGGAACGGGCAATGTTCAAACAGGATGCGGGGCATGGTGGTCATCCACCCATCAGAGGCGGCCACAATGGCAGGCAATGCCAGGAACGATTCGCACAACATCCCAGTGCGAGGCCGCCCCAATCCCGCTTGCTCGAAGGCCTCTTCGATCACGGCACCCGGGCCGCGTGAGGGACTGGACAGCACCCATTCGCAATCGATGAGTTCGGCCAGACGTCGTGCGCGCGACAGTGGATGGGAGCGCTGTGCCACGATCACGATGGGACTGCTGTAGAGCGGTTCGGCCACCAGGTCCGCCTCCAGGTCCAGGCGATGCACGGGGGTCATGGCAAAGTCCAGAGTGCCATCGCGCAGCAAAGGGGCAATGCCGGGATAAAGGCCATCACGACAATGCACCACCACTTGCGGGTGCTGCTGCTTGAATTGCCGCAGTGCCTGCGGAAGCAGCCCCAGGCCAATGGCGGGCGAGGTGGCCAGTTTGACCGTGCCTTGCCACAGCCCCCGCATTTGCGCGACCTCTTCGGTGGCTCGTTGGCTCTGTGTGACCATGAGCTTGGCATGCTTGAGCAAGGCTTGACCAAAGCGGGTGAAAGTCACCCCTTGCTTGCTGCGTACCAGCAGGGGGGCTTGCAGCTCCTCCTCGATTTGCTGGATGGCCGCTGTCAACGCGGGCTGCGTCAAGTGCATCTGCTGAGCGGCGGCGCGAATGCTGCCATGTGTTTCGATCGTGACCAGCGCCTGCAGGGTGGAGAGTTTCATGGGGTTGACACCGATATAAAAAAATCTGATCAATTCTCGTCAAAAGTGAATATTCATGAGAACGCAGCCTTTCTAACATGCGAGGTGTTGATCGACAAGCCTGCCCGGGCCTGTGGTGCCCAAGAAAGGAAATCCTGTGTTTATCAAGAACTGCTGGTATGTCGCGGCTTGGGATACCGAGGTGCCCACAGATGGGATGCTGGCCCGAACCCTACTGAATGAGCCGGTGTTGCTCTACCGTGACAGCCAAGGTCGAGCCGTGGCGCTGGAGAACCGGTGCTGTCACCGCTCCGCCCCACTGCACCTGGGGCGCAAAGAAGGCGACTGTGTGCGTTGCATGTACCACGGGCTGAAGTTCGACCCCACGGGCGCTTGCGTGGAAATTCCCGGTCAGGCCCAGGTGCCTCCCAAGATGCGCGTGCGCAGTTATCCAGTGATCGAGCGCCATCGACTGGTCTGGATCTGGATGGGGGACCCCGAGCGGGCTCAACCTGAAGACATCATCGATTACTTCTGGCATGACTCACCCGATTGGCGCATGAAGCCGGGTTACCTGCATTACCAGGCCAACTACCAACTCATCATCGACAACTTGCTGGATTTCACCCACCTGGCCTGGGTGCACCCCACCACGCTGGGGACGGACAGTGCGGCCGGGCTCAGACCCTCCATACAGCGTGACACCGAGGGCCTGGGAACCCTGACCATCAGCCGTTGGTATCTCAACGACGAAATGCCCAATTTGCACAAGAAGGTGGCCCGCTTTGAGGGCAAGGTCGATCGCTGGCAGATCTATCAGTGGTCGCCGCCCGCGATGATGCGCATGGATGCCGGCTCCGCCCCGGTGGGTACCGGGGCGCCTGATGGTCGTCGTGATCCGCTGGCTTTGCAGTTTCGCCACACGTCGATCCAAACCCCAGAGACCGAGACAACCAGCCATTATTGGTTTTGTCAGGCGCGCAATTTCGAGCTCGACAACGAGGCCATGACCGAGCAGATTTTTGCCGGGGTGATTGAAGCCTTCGAGGAGGATCGGCGCATGATCGAGGCGCAACAAAAAATCATCTTGCAAGTCCCCGATCGACCGATGCTGCCGATCGGTGCAGACAGCGGTTTGAACCAGGCGCGCTGGCTGATTGATCGCCTTCTGAAGGCACAGGCGCAGCCTGATGTGACCTTGCCCGTGACGGCTTCCACCATCGCAGCTGTCAACCCGTGAACCCTGGACCCTGACAAGGAAATACCCATGAAATTAGACGCTAAAACGGCCATCGTGACGGGTGGCGCATCCGGGTTTGGTGCTGCCATCGCACAGCGCATGGCTCAGGCCGGTGCCCGTGTGATGGTGGCTGACCTCAATGCCACAGGCGCTGAGCGCATGGCTGAGCAGTTGCGAACGCAAGGCGCACAGGCCCGCAGCTGCATGGCCGATGTGTCCTCGCAAGCCGACTTCGAGCGACTGGTGCACCACACCCGAGACGTGTTCGGTGGGTTGGATGTGTTGGTCAACAACGCGGGGACCACCCACCGCAATCAACCGGCCTTGCAAGTCACCGAGGAAGAGTTTGACCGTGTGTATCGGGTCAATGTCAAAAGTCTGTTTTGGGCGGCACACGCGGTGTTACCCATCTTTGTCCAGCAGGGGAGTGGATGCATCGTCAACGTCGCGTCGACCACCGGGGTGCGCCCCGGGCCTGGCTTGACCTGGTACAGCGGCAGCAAGGCCGCTATGATCAATCTCACCAAGGGGCTGGCCCTGGAATTCGCCAAGTCAGGCGTGCGCATCAATGCCGTCAATCCCATGATTGGCGAAACGGCCATGCTGGGGGATTTCATGGGGGTGGAGGACACACCGGCCAACCGTGAGCGATTTTTGATGAGAATTCCGCTGGGTCGTTTCACTCAACCCACCGACGTGGCCTCTGCGGTGACTTTCCTGGCGAGTGACGAAGCCAGTTATTTGACCGGTGTGTGCCTGGATGTGGACGGGGGGCGCAACATTTGACCTTGAAAACCGACACGCCGTTCCCAATGACATGAGCCAGGCGATGATGACGATGGATATGCAGTTTGAATATGTCCAGGGGCAGGGGCGAGCGGGTTTTCCGGATTTGCTGGCCGACTATCAGCGACGGAGTGACCGGGTGTCCACGTCTGTCGGGGCTGTGCTGGATCGGGGGTACGGGCCGCATCAGCGGCAGCGCTTCGACCATTTTCCGGCCAGCGCGCCAGCGATCGGCGTGTTGGTGTATTTGCATGCGGGCTATTGGCAGTCACGCGACAAATCCCAGTTCCGGTTCCTGGCTCCTTTTTTTCAGCAGCGTGGTTTTCATGTCATGGTCGTGAACTATCCGCTCTGCCCCGAAGTGTCACTGGCTGAATTGGTCGCTGCGGTGCTTCCTTGCGTGCCGGCTATACGACAGGCATTGGCTCCATCCGGTTTGGCCACGTTGCCGCTGGTCGTTGCGGGCCATTCGGCGGGCGCGCATTTGGCGGTCGAGTTGACTTTGGCTGGCCGCGATTCCGACAGCGCCGTCCAGGGCGTTTGGGGCATCAGTGGTGTCTACGACCCCGCGCCTTTGTTGCAGACCACCTTGAACGAGAAATTGCAATTAGACCCACTCAGCGCTTTGCATGCCGATGTCACGCAGCGTGTTCGAGCACAGCTCGTGCCTGGCTTGTGGACCGTGGGCGGGGCCGAGACAGGGGCCTTTCAGCAACAGAATGCCCGCATGCACGACGCCTGGGCGCTGGCTGGCAACTCAAGCGCCGCTTTGGTGGTTCCGCAAGCCGACCATTTCACGGTGTTGCAGGCTTGTATCCAGCCAGACGGTGGGGTGGACCGTGCTTTTCAAGCCTGGTGGTCACAGGTGTTGCAGAACTTCAGGACCTCGGGTCATTGAGTGCGGTCAGTCATCTCCGCTCTGGGTCATGGCCATGCGCTGCTGCAAGGTGTTGGCCTCGTGAATGAACGCATCGACCAGTCGGCGAGTGGGCAGGGTCAGTGGGGTATCGGTTCTAGTGAACAGGTGGATGGTGGTTGGGGGCAGGGTCTCCTCGAGGTCCAACACCGTCAGGCCGATGCGTGGACCGTGGGTGTCGAAGAAGCGTTTGGGCACAGCTGCCAGCACATCCATTTCAGGCAAGACCGCCAGCAAGGTGGAAAACGATTCGCACTCCATCGTCACCACCGGTGGCGTCAGCCCCCGCTGCTCAAAACCCAGATGGGTCGGGTCTCCCGGTCCCATTCTGGGACCTGACAGCAGCCAGTGTGCGCTTTGAAGATCTTTCAACGAGCGGGCTCCCCGCAAGGCATGGCCCTTTCTGGACACGATCACCGTGGGGCTGTGAATGAGTGGGCGCGCATGCAGGTCTTGCCCCAGGCCTGAGACTGGCAATGGCCCCAGGGCCAAGTCCACTTCGCCGGAACGCAATTGCTGCAATGCCTTGGGATACAGCGCATCGACCAGTCTCACGCGCACCTCTGGCCAACGCGTCTGGAAGCGGGCCACCGCATTGGCGGTGAGCATGAGGGCTGCCGCTGGGGAAACGCCTACCGACACCGACGCCTGTGTGTTTTGTGTGTGCCAGGCCACTTCTTCACGCGCGCGCTCCAGCTCCCGCACCACTGTCGCGGCCCGAGCCGCCAGCAATTCACCGGCGGGGGCCAGCCGAACCCCTTTCGGGGTACGCACCACCAGCGTCGTGCCGAACTCCTCCTCGAGTTGTTTGAGCGCCTTGGTCAGAGCGGGTTGTGTCACATTGAGAGCTTCTGCCGAGGCACGCAGGCTACCCGTTTGGGCCAGGGTCAAGAGCAGATGCAAATGTTGCAGACGCATGGAGAGTGTCTCCTGGAGTGATAACTCATGGTAATCGACTTCAATAATGGCGATTGGATCACAGGGGGCAGTCTCCTTACCATGAGGACTGCACCGATGATGATCGATGGTGACAACCCCACTCAGAGAAGGAACGGCAAACATGATCACTCGCAGACAATGGTTGGGTGCCTTGGCGGGCGCCTCGATGCTGGCCCCATGGCCGTCCTTGGCGCAATCTTTCCCTGACAAACCGGCCAGGATCATCGTGCCTTTGCCACCTGGCAGTCCGCCCGATGTGTTGGCACGCTTGGTGGCTGACGGGTTGGGGAAACTGTGGAAGCAGTCGGTCATCGTGGAGAACCGACCCGGTGCCACTGGCATGGTGGGCATGCAAGCCCTGACCCGCTCCGCCCCGGATGGGTACACAGCCGGCGTCCTGTTCCTGACACACACGGTGTTACCTGAGCTGATCGGCCCCTTGCCTTACAACACCGCTACCGATTTGTCGCCTGTGGCCAATCTGGTCTGGCTCTACAACGTGCTGGTGGTCCCAGCATCGTCCCCGATCCAATCGCTCAACGATTTGATGGAGCGAGCCAGGCAGCAACCAGGGGGGCTGACTTATGGATCCGGTGGGAATGGCTCGCCGGCGCATTTGGTGGCGGAGTCTTTTGGTCAGGCCACCGGGGTGAAGATGTTGCATGTGCCTTTCAAAGGGCCAGCGGAAGCGGTTGCGGCCCTGTTGGGGGATCAGTTGTCCTGCATGTTCTCGACGGTACCGGTGGCGGCGTCGCTGATCAAGGCCGGCAAGTTGCGCGCCTTGGCGGTGACCAGTCAGCAGCGCTTTGCCGCATTGCCGACAGTCCCCACCTTGTCTGAGGCGGGCGTGCAAGGCTTGGAATTGAAAGAGTGGGAGGGCTTGGTATTGCCGGCGGGAACGCCCAAGGCCGTTGTTGACAAGTGGAACCAGGACGTGTTCCAGGTATTGGCATCGCCCGAGGTGCGCCAGAAACTGGCCGACCTGGGCATGACCGTGGCTCAGCCCAACCGCAGCGACGAGTTTGGAGCCTTGATTCGCAAGGAGTTGGACCATTGGGGCAGCTTTGTCCGAACCATGGGCTTGCGTCCGAGCTGAAGGGGGCTGATCGCTGTCTGGCGACTCGCGCTCAAACCCAGCGAGGCCGTCAGACGTGTCGGGTTATCGTGCGGCCGAGATCGGCGGCTCAAAAATCACGCCGTACTCCGGCGCGATTTCAGTCACTCGCCGCGGACTGGCGATGTTGTGAATGCGCCGGTACAACTCAGGCAATTGGCCACCAGGCTCAGCCCAGAAGATGGCCTGAACCACCTTGCCGCTGTTGTTGTAAAAGCCGTGCGGCAGTCCCTTGGGCAGATGGCCAATGTCGCCCGCTCGCACGACGCCCCGCTGGCCGTTGATCACGACGTCGATGTCACCGTTGAGCGGACACAGATACTCGTCTTGGTCCGGGTGCGTGTGGGGCGGTACAAACGTTTCTTCTGGAAACGTGGCGTGCCACACGAACTGATGATCCTCATATTGCTTGGGGGTGTAGACCTGACCCATGATGTTCCAGGTCACGCCATCGATGCCCGTGGGAGAGTGATCGCACTGGGGCAATTGCTTGGGGCTCATGTGGGACTCCGGAGTCAGCGTTGGGTTGGGGAATAGTGTTCTGTGGTCAGTCGATCCAGGGTCTCTTTGACCACCGGGTTATGACTGGCGTAGCGCGGTTTGAAGCGTTGACGTTGTGCGATCAGGTCCTCTTCGTCGGCGTAGCCAATCAAAATACCGTTCTCTGCGATGCGTGCTTGCACCTCGGTGTTCTCGATCAATTCGTCGGAAACCGTGACGCGCTGCCGCGGTCGACGTGCCCATTGGAACAGGGCTTCATGCAGTCGCTGCATCTGGGCCACGTGCTCGGGTTGGGTGGAGGCACCCAGGTCGCGCAGTTCGTGAGGGTCACTTTCCACATCGAACAGCATCGGACGGTGGTGTTCGCACAGGATGTATTTCCAACGCCCGTCAAAGGCCATGCGCATCCATGAGTCGATGGCGGGTTGCTGTAATTCGATGCGAGCGTCCTGGAAAGCGTAATCACATTCACAGATCACGGTCTGGCGCCAATCGGTGGGCGACTGGCCAAAGAGCCAGGGGCGCAGCGAGCGTCCGTCCATGATGTGAGGCAGTGGGTTCCCTCCATAGACGTCCAGAAACGTGGGCGCAATATCCACCGCTTCCACCAGTGCCTGGCAACGGGTGCCCCGGGTCGCATCGGCTCGGCTGTCCGGGTCGTAAATGATCAGTGGGGTACGAATGACCGGCTGATAAAACAGCTCTTTGTCACCCAACCAGTGGTCGCCCAGAAAATCGCCGTGGTCCGAGCAGAACACAATCATGGTGTTGTCCATCAGCTGCTGCTCTTGCAGGAACGCGAACAGGCGTCCCATTTCATCGTCGATCTGCTTGACCAAGCCCATGTACCCCACCATGACCGCATCGCGAATGCCGGGTTGGGCAAATGTGCGGGACACGCGGTGGTGTGTCATGGCCGCGTAAACCGGGTGAGGATTGACCAACTCTTCATCGGAACGGACCAAGGGCAAAGCATCCTCTGGGGTGTACATGCCGGCGTAAGGTGCGGGCACCACATACGGCCAGTGGGGCTTGATGAAAGAAAGGTGAGCGACCCAGGGCTGCTCGCCGGCTTCACGGATAAAGTCCATGGCCCTGCGGGTGGTGTAGGGGGTTTCCGAGTGTTCATTCGGGATGCGAGCTGGCCAATGGCTGTATTTCAGGAACCAGCCAGAATGAAGTTGTCCCTTGTCGTCCACCACGGTATTGGCCCACTCTTCCCAGGGGTTGTCACCCCCAAAGCCCTGTTCGCGCAGGTAGCGGTTGTAGTTGGGGTCCGGGTCGTGTCCGGAGAAGGGGTGAATGCCATCGTCGCGCTCATAGGGGTCGAAGCCGCACTCGGCGATCCGGATGCCGATGGAGGAATTGGGGTCGATGCCCAGGCGCGACATGCCAGAGGTGTCACCTCGCATGTGTGTTTTTCCAATCAACACCGAGCGCACCCCCAGCGGACGCAAATGGTCGCCAATGGTCATCTCCCCTGCCTTGAGCGGCACGAAATTCCAGCTCACCCCATGCGAATGCATGTAGCGGCCGGTGTAGTAACTCATGCGCGAGGGCCCGCACACGGGGGATTGGACATAGGCATTGTCAAAAATCACGCCACGCTTGGCCAAGGCATCCAGGTGCGGTGTGTGCAATTTGGGGTGGCCATAGCAAGACAGGTGATCGGCGCGCAGCTGATCGCACATGATGAAGAGGATGTTCTTGACGCGTCGGCTCATGGGCAGTCTTTCGGTGGCCTGTGTTTGACAGGGTAAAGCCCAGCCATGGTAGAGGGCTGGCTCACCCTGAGCTAATGGTATTTTTTGAACTCGATTACCCCGGGTTATCGCCTGGATTGTGTGCTCCTCCAGCAGGTGACCCAAGGCTAGAATCCACCGCCAAATGGAAACCCTTCTTGTCTCTACCGGGGTGGTGGCTCTTGCCGAGATGGGCGATAAAACGCAGTTGCTGGCTTTCATCCTGGCTGCGCGATTCAAAAAGCCCCTGCCCATCATCGCAGGCATTCTGCTTGCCACCCTGATCAATCATGGTCTGGCGGGGGCGTTGGGAGCCTGGATCACCTCAGTGATTTCTCCGGAGTGGATGCGCTGGATTCTGGGGGCCTCCTTCATCGGCATGGCCATCTGGACCCTGATTCCGGATGAAATTGAAGACGATGAAACCCAGGTGGCTCGGCGATTCGGCGTGTTTGGCGCCACCCTCATCACTTTTTTTCTGGCGGAAATGGGTGACAAGACGCAAGTGGCCACCGTGGCGATGGCAGCGCATTACGCATCGCCCTGGATGGTGGTCATGGGGACCACCCTGGGCATGCTGATCGCCGATGTGCCGGCTGTGTTGGTGGGCGACAAATTCGCCAACAAAATTCCGATGAACGCGGTTCACACCATCGCGGCGGCCATCTTTGCCGTGCTGGGCATTGCCACCTTGCTGGGGGCGGGTGCCCAGCTGGGCTTTTGAGCGGTCATCGCAAGGCCAGGAGGTCTTCTTCGCGCCGGATCTGATGGCTTTTTTCCATGCTAGCCAGGGTTCGATACAGCGCCTCGTGTGTGACCCCCAACTCTCCTGCCAGCGATTTGAGCCCGGTGTTGACTGTGTATTGGCCATTCGTCCCCTCGGTGTTGATCAGGTGGAGCACGCGATCTTTCACCGACTTCATGCTGAGGCGCTCACAGTGCAGCCGAAGACGGCGAACTTCAGCGTTGAGCATGCTGATCCAGCGGCTGGCGAAGTCGGGGTCGCGGGCAAGCGCAGCCGCTAACTCCTGAACCGGGACCTTGATGACATGGGTTTCTGCGATGGCCAAGGCGTCGCAGTGGTATTTCGCGACTTTGAGACTGGCCTCGCTGACAAATCCCAACCGTGTTCTCTGCAGCACCACCGGCTCACCCTGAAGGCCAGTTCGCTCCAGCGTGACTTCACCGGCGATGACATAGAACATCCACTCTGGCCTTTTTCCGGTCAGAAACAGCCGCTCATTCTTTTTGTAATAGGCGCCGACGCAAAGCCCGTGCATGGGCTCGGGAAGCAAGGTTTTCAAGGACGGGGGAAGAACCAATGGTGTCATATGACTTTGATCATATGTCGAAAAGCCAAAGTGGCACACACTTCCTTCACACCGCCTGGAAATCCGTCCGGGTGGAAATGGCGAACGGAGGTTTGAACATGACGACAGCAATGCAAATCGAGATCGAAAATCTCAAATGTGGTGGGTGTGAAAAATCCATCCTGAAAGGCTTGAACGCCCTGAGCGATATCTGCGATGTGGAGGTGGACCGTGAGCATCAGCTCGTGCGTTTCACCGGGTCGCCGTCGATACGTGACGTGGTGGCCGACAAGCTTCGCTCCATGGGGTATCCCGAAAAGGGAACGCTGAAGGGCTTGGACGCCGGCTTGGCGAATGCCAAGTCGTTCGTCAGCTGTGCGATTGGCCGCGTCTCTTGACCGGTCAAGAGACCTGCAGGCGGATACCGTCGGTCGTGCTCGGTGCGATGGTGCCGATGTCACGGGCCTGCTCGAAGCCTTGTTGTTGAAAGATGGCCAGCACCTCTGCAGCCGACTCGGGTGAGCATGACACCAGCAAACCCCCACTGGTTTGCGGGTCGGTCAGCAGAGCCTGATCGGTGGTGGTCAGGTGGGCGGCGAGTTGAATTTCATGACCGTAGGCGGACCAGTTGCGTGCCGATGCACCGGTCACCAGGCGGGCCTGAGCCAACTCGCGCACACCCTCGATCAACGGGATGTGATCCATGCACAGTCTGACCTGGTGCCCCGATCCGCGAGCCATCTCCAGAGCATGGCCCGCAAGGCCGAAGCCCGTGACGTCGGTCATGGCGTGTACCCCGGTCAGGGCTGACAGCTCTTTGCCCGCGATATTGAGCTGAGTCGTGACCGCCAGCATGCGCGCGTAGCCTTGAGAGTCGAGCGCATTTTTCTTGAGCGCAGCAGACAACACGCCAACACCCAGGGGCTTGCCCAAAATAAGCCGGTCTCCCACTTGGGCATCGGCGTTGCGCTTGATGCGACTGGGGTGAACCAGACCCATGACAACCAGGCCGTATATGGGTTCGACCGAGTCGATCGTGTGCCCACCCGCAATCGGGATGCCTGCTGAACGGCAGACGCTTTGACCACCGGCGAGGATTTGACCGATGGTGTCTGTTGACAAGACGTTGATGGGCATGCCCACCAACGCCAGCGCCATGATGGGGGTTCCGCCCATGGCGTAGACATCACTGATGGCGTTCGTGGCCGCGATGCGTCCAAAGTCAAACGGGTCGTCGACAATGGGCATGAAAAAATCGGTGGTTGCGATGAGGGCTTGCTCGTCATTCAGTTGGTAAACGGCAGCGTCATCGGAGGTTTCAATGCCCACCAGCAGTTGGGCCGGTATGGGCATGGCGCTCGTGCCCTTCAAAATTTCACTCAGGACTCCGGGTGCAATTTTGCAGCCGCAGCCACCTCCATGGGAGAGACTGGTCAGTCGGGGCTGAGGGGCAGGCGGGGCAATCGTGCTCACGTAAGCGTTATCCGAGATAAGTGGTAAAAAGAAGCGAAGCCTGTATTGTCCCAAAATTCAACGTCAAGATGCCGCCCGTCAAAGGAGCAAGCCCATGCATGAAGTCACCATCTATCACAACCCGAAGTGCGGAACATCCCGAAACACCTTGGAGCTGATTCGAAACGCAGGTATTGAGCCACGTGTGGTCTTCTATTTGGAAACCCCGCCCACCCGTCAAGAATTGACGGACATGTTGGCATTGATGGGTCTTTCGGTGCGAGAGGTTTTGCGTGAAAAAGAAAATATCTACACTGAACTCGATCTGGGAAATTCGAAATGGTCAGAGGATGAATTGCTGAATATCATCATTCAGCATCCGATATTGATGAATCGCCCCATCGTCAAGACCCCGCTGGGTGTGCGGCTGTGTCGGCCCGCAGAACAGGTTTTGGATGTGCTGCCCCATTCTCGATAAATTCACGATAGAAAGATTTTCTGCTTATACGGGCGCGCTCAACTTTGGTGTCCTCATGCCGACTCTACAGGACAGACATTTGTTTTTTTAGCTGCTTTTCATGCACTTGCTTTTGTTTCATTTGTACTCGCGGGTGCGAAATGGTTTTTTTCGCTTGCTGGTGCTGCTTATTGCCTGGCCTGGCCTGATCTCCTGTGGCGGCGGGGGGAGCACCGATTCCGGTGGTGTTGGCGTTCGCTTGCAAGGCGCCTTTATCGACAGTGCCGTTGAGGGACTTTCCTATACCGCCGGCAAGGAAAAGGGCGTGACCGACGCCTCTGGGCATTATTACTATGTGGCCGAGGGCGACCCCGTGACATTTTCAATCGGTTCGATCCAATTGCCCATTGTCAAAGCTGCCAAGATCGTGACACCGCTGGCCATGTCCGCCAGCGCGGATATTGCTGACCCCGTGGTTGCCAACGTGGCCTTCCTTTTACAGGCGCTGGATTCTGATGGCAACCCCTCCAACGGAATTTCTATCACCCAAGCCACGACGGCGGCTGCCACCAAGGCGCTGGATTTCAATATGGACCCGGCCGAGTTCAGTCAAAATGAATACGTCCTGGCGCTGATCAAGACAGTCAGCGATAACCCCGGGAGTGGCGTGACGACCGATTCTTCCGCATCGCATCTGGCGGAAAGTTTGCGTGGATTGCTTGACAGCAATCGGGTGACCATTGGTCCGACAGGGTGCCAGTCAGCGACGACGGAATATACACAACGAACATCACTCAGCACCCAGCTTTGGGCCAATATGTACGCGATGCCCAAAGGCAACTGGTTTTATGCGGGTGATTACATTTATCGACTGTCCAGTCCTCGAGGTGACCTGGTTCAGTACACCCCGGCCGCCAATTCGATCGAGGTTCGAACAGCCAAACTCAGCTCGGACTGGGATGACAGTTTTTCGATGACGCAGGACAAATGGTTCAAGCACGTCAACAACGAGTATGTCGTTTTGCGAATTGCGGCCAAGCAAAATGCCAGTGAAACCACCTATTTGCCGCAATATTCCGGTGGCAGCCTGCACTTGCATTACACCAACCCCTTGGGGGGTGCCTTGCAAATTGAATTGGGCGTGGGATCCGAAGTGACCGCCTTTTTCTCATTCACTGGCAACAACGCCGGGACGATCATCAAAACCCCTGTCGACTACCCCAAGGCTTTCATGCATTACGGCGGAACCACGCCGGACGGCCGTTACCTGGGATCCTCGCCTTGCGTCATCAAAGCCGGAGGCTCCGTTCTGTTGTGGCGGCGCCCCAGTGGACGCTCCGATTTGTTCTACAGCCCCGAGTTCAAAACCAATTTGCAAGGCCGGGAAATGCCCGTCTACGAGAGTGGCAAGGGATACGCCGTCTCGGCGGGGATTCGAACGGGCGTCCGTAGCCTGACGGTGCTGTATTAATCCGGCCGGGATTGAAGCGAGGAAACAGATCGAGTCTCAACGGCCTTTGAAGACCGGATCGCGTTTGTCGACGAACGCTCGAGTGGCTTCTCGATGGTCTTCGGTCTGGCCGCAGTGAACGTGGTGAGTGGCCTCCAGGTCCATGCAATCCATGAGTTCGCCATGAACCGCTCGATTGAGGTTTTCCTTCATATACCGGTAGGCCACGGTGGGTCCATTCGCGAGGCGTCGAGCCAAATCTTGCGCTTGCGCTTGCAGTGCTTCTGCCGGGCACACCCAATTGGTGAGACCCAGTTGCAGTGCCTGATCGGCGTTGACGCGTTCTGACAGCAGGTACAACTCTCGGGCTTTGGCCGCGCCAACCAGCCGAGTCAGAAAATAGCTGCCACCGTAATCACCCGAGAAGCCCACGCGTGCAAAAGCCGTGGTCATGAAGGCTGTGTTGGCCATCACGCGCAAATCACACGCCAAGGCAATGGACAGACCGGCGCCAGCGGCTGCACCGGGAATGGCGGCAATGGTGGGTTTGGGCATACTGAACAGTCGACCGGAGATGCCGCGCTGGTCCATGCGCTGGCGATGAATGTACTCATCTATGGTTGGTGAGCCAGGCTGGTTGAACGTGCGCGTGAGCATGCTTTTGACATCGCCGCCGGCGCAAAAAGCGTTGCCACTGCCGGTCAGCAACACACACTTGACTGCGGCGTTGCGCTCAGCCTCCAGGAGCTGCGCTTGCAAGGCATCGTTCATAGCGCGTGAGAGCGCATTGCGAGCCTCGGGACGATGCAGGCAAAGGGTCATAACGCCGTTCTCCAGGGTGGCCAACAGGTCGTTGGTGCCGGTGTCGATGGGGGTCTTGCTCATGGTGAATCTGCTCCTGTCAGTGGTTCTGAAACCGGCCGTGGGCTGGCCGTCTTGCGATCAACAGCCATTATGTCGGTTGTCTTGCCGACAGCTTGCACCGGTTTACTGGGTTTGATGCCCGATATCAAAGTTAATTAACGACACTATTCAAAATCACGTTGTGTGATGGAGAAATGGAATGCCTGAATTAAATATTCAGATAGAATTCGAATTCCGCTTTTATTTAAAGGTATTTAAGATGGCCACCAACGTCGCAGCCCAACTCGCCAAACTCCGCAAAGAGCGTGAAGCGCTGGAAAAACGTGAGAAAGCCTTAATGGCAAGAACTCATGACAAAGCGCTCGCTAAAATTGTGCAAATTGCAAAAGATGCTGGTTTAAATGCGGGAGATATTGCAAAAGCCTTGGGCGCAGGTAAATCAACCAAGGTCAAGGCTGTCCGTGCCACGGGGAAATCATCGGGCCCTCGTGGCAAAGTGGCTCCCAAATACCGCAATCCTGCTCAACCTGATCAAACCTGGACGGGTCGCGGCAGAGCGCCTGTGTGGGTGCAGGCACTTAAATCAGCAGGCACACTGGACACGGCTGTTATTAAATAAAACCTCAAATAAATCTCGAAATAAGTCGTTAATCACTGCAATATTCCGCGATTTCAACTTCCCAGGCCCGCCTTCATCAAGCGGGCCTTTTTGACTCATATTCAGATTCCAGCCCACGAATGGAATCTGTTTCCCAAATCTTTGTTTTTGTTATTGACTACGGAAGGATATTTGCTCAATTTCAAGATGAGGCCATGCCGCTGACAGCATGGTCAATCCGGCCAGCAGCAACAATCCGTCCATCAAATATCTGAATCGAGTTTCATCCAGTTGGTGAACGAAATGCTTGGCGATCCAGGCGCCGCACATCAGTGAAGAACCCACTATCAGCCCTTGGGCCAGAAGGGGCCAGGGTAAAGCATCGAATTGTCTGAAGGTCACGGCCTTGGCCAGGTAGATGGCCAGTGACCCAAGTGCCTCTGTTCCCAGGTATGCCCCTTTTACCAGGCCATGCGCCAGGAAAAATGGGGCATTGATCGGACCGGTGCTGACGACAATTCCCGTCAGAAAACCAATGCCTGCGCCGATCAGCATCATGTGGCCAACATGTAAACGCCAAGGCTGTTTCAGCATCCAGCGTCGCCAGGGAATCATGGCGATCAAAAACAGGCCAAGCAACGCATCAATCAAACCTGCAGGCAGGGTCAGCAGAGTGCGTGCACCACAGACAGCGGCAGGGATCGCCGTGAGGCTGTAGGCGCCAGCGACTTTCCAGTGGATGTCGCGCCACCAGACCAGCACGCGCGAGCCATTGGCCATGATCGAGGCCACGGCCATGATGGGGACTGCTTCTCGCGGCCCAAACACCAGGACCAGGGCTGGCATGAGCATGATGGACGTGCCAAAACCAATCACCCCGCCGACCGTGCCGGCCAATAGGCCGAGCAACAGCACAGCGGCGAATTCCATCACCATGGATGTCTGGCGGCTGAGGTGTCGTCAGCGCATGAAGTTCTTGACGTAATCTGCGCCCAGCCCGACTTGCTCGAAGTGCGTGCGGTATTTCTCGATACGGGTGAAGACATCGTCATATCCTGTGGCGTTGCCTTGGGGATCGACATACATCAAAGACCCGTGGACCGTGAACAAAGTGACCATGTCGGCACAGTCGTCCGGAACGATCAAAGTGTGGGTTTCGCCGGGAGGCTCAAAGACGTAGCCTCCCTCTTCAGCGACCCAGTCATGTTCCAGGTAATACCACTTGCCGCGAATGACATAGGCATGCACTTGCCCCGAGTGTCGATGACGTTGCAACAGGCCAGAGCGTTTGACACGCAACATGTGAACATAAAAGCCCGAGGTAACGTTCAGGTGGATGGGGCGCGACCAAACACCTTCGCCCACGGGGGCCCACATCTTGGGGTCCTCAGCCATGACATGGGGAACCACCATGTCTGGTGACATGCCCCAGGGCTGAGGTTTCTGGTAAGGGATGCGGTCCGTGGCTGCGGCTGTCACAGCGGCTTCTACAGGTTTATTCACGATCTCTCCTGTGGGGGATGATGCGTGAGTTTAGCGTTTTGAAATTCAAAGCGTTTAATCTTGTCCCAAGCCGATGGGCGCGGGTGCAGCCTCGGTGATGCGCGTGAATAAACCTTGGTAGTCCTGCCCGGGGGGGTATTTTCCTGTTAATGGATCGCAGTTGGTTGCAAACGCGGCGTCCAGAGTTGCCCACTGCTCAGCGCTGAGTGTTTTGTGAGCCTCGGGCAGGACAACCGACTCTTCAAGACGCATGTGTTCCAGATAAAACTGCATGTATTTTTCGACCGCGCGTTCGAACGCATGGCGACGCCCGTCGCCCAACAACTCCCAGGCCAGCAACATGTGTTGTAACTCGCGGACCTGATGCTCCCCCTTTTCGTGGTCTTTTTCCAACTGTGCGATCACGGGCGCCAAGTGAGGTGATTTTTCCAGCAAGGGAGGGAAGAGCAGTTCCGATTCCTTGGGGTGGTGCAAGCTTTCCGGGAACTCGTCAATGTAGAAAAGCATGGCCCGCAATACATGGAAAAAATTCTCGCGATGAGGCTCGGGTCCGCGCCGCACCATGAGGCTGAGAGATCGCAGCATGGCGTTCAGCGCGGAATGCTCTTCGACGATGATCTGAATGCTTTCATGTTTCATGGTGACGTTCTCTTCCGAAAGGTGGTGTGTGAGGGGACTGTGACACGGGTACGCCTCGGATACCTTGATCAAAGTCAAAGCCATGGGGGTCTGAGCAACAAGATAACCTTCCACAGAGGTGGCGACGAACCGTCATAATTCAGGTCAATTTACCTTCATGGAGAACGGGTTTGCCTCTGCCACCACCTTCACCTCGTCAACATTTGCACAACAGAGATGTGAGCTACCGCGGCTACCGACGCGAGGATGGTGGCTGGGACATCGAGGCCGAGCTGCGTGACAGCAAAACCCAGGACATTCAAATCGTGGGTGAATCCCTCAAGCCGGCGGGAGAGGCCATCCATCACATGTTGATTCGCATGACTTTGGACGAGCAACTGGTAGTGAAAGCCATGGCGGTGGCCATGGACGGCATTCCGCATGGAAACTGCATCGAAGCTGAGTCATCGTTGCAGAAAATGGTGGGCGTTCAGGTGGGCGGGGGGTGGCGCAAAAACATCGAGCAGCGCATCGGCGGTATCCAGGGCTGTACCCATCTGCGAGAGTTGCTGTTCAATATGGCCACGGTCACGTTTCAAACCTGCCACCCTGGCGAGGCCATCTTGGAGTCGGAGACACCGCCCAAGTACCTGGGTCAATGTCAGGCCTGGGACACCCGTGGTCCCTTGGTCCAGCGAATCATGCCCCGCTTTTACCAGTGGGACATCAATCGAAACCCCACTCTCAAGGATTAGACGCCGATCCGGGTGGCGAGCTGGGAGGAGTGGACGCCTCTGGTGCCGTGCTTTGGGGCTGGGGCGACGTGTCTGCCTTGGCATCTTTTGAAAACGTGGTGCTTCGTGTGCGAATCACGTCTTCCTCAACTTCGTCGCGTGTGGCTACCCAGAACACGACCCGCAGCCATCTCCAGGCGAAAAACGCGCCCAGCAGGCAAAACACCGCCAGTGTGAGCAGATGCAGGGCGTTGAGCTTGCCATCGCTGGCGGGGAAGGCGTCTGGAACGATCACCGCCATGATGAAGAAAAAAATGGCGAGCACTCCGTTGAATGGATCCAGCAGGAGCGTCTGGCTGTCAGGGGGTGACGAACCGTTCTTGGCGGATGGTTTGGCCATGAATCAACCCACAGCAGGACACCCCAACTGATCGGCCAAGGCCAACAAGCTGCTGGCATGCATGTCGTTTCCAGCTTCGGGTGAAATGTCTTTCGGGTGAGCGGCCCCAAACTCCAGGGGGCGCTCGATGTAAGCGGTGCGCAGCCCACACTGGCGAGCAGCTGCCAAGTCGTCATGGTGGGCCGCCACCAGCATCACCTCATCAGGGCGAACATCGAAGACTTTGGCCACTCCCAGGTAGGTGGCCGGATCCGGCTTGTAGGCGTGGAAAACTTCGGCACTGAGCAAGCAATCCCAATGGAGAGAGCCATTCTTGGCCAGATCGGTGAGCAGGCTGAGGTTGCCATTGGACAAGCTGCAGGTGGTGAAGCGCTGCCTCAACCGCTGCAAGCCGGGGGCACTGTCGGCCCAGGGTTGCAAGCGGTGCCAAGCCAGGTTCAGTGCTCGCCGTTGGGTTTCGTCGAGTCGCTGCAAGCCGAAATCAGGCAGGATCTGGTCCAGGATCATGCGGTGCAGGTCATCAATGCGTGTCCACCCCAACTCGCCTGAGCGCACCCGTTGCATGGCGGGTTGGTAGCCTTGCCGCCAGGCGAGGGCGAAGGCGTCTCCATCGACCCCAGGGACCAGTGCCTCGATTTCACGCTGAATACTGCCATGCCAGTCCACCACGGTCCCAAACACATCGAATGCCAGGACTTTGACGCTTTGACTCAAGGGGTGAGCAGGGGGCATACGTTCTCCTTTACACAGGGAATACGCTAATCCGGGTTGTCCGCACAGAGGATGGGCATGGATTAGGATCAGCGCTCATTGATCTTACTGTCAAAGTTCCTTCCATGCAGATTTCCCTCTTGTGCAGATATGCTTTGCGAGCCATGTTGTTGGTTTGGTTGGGATGGTCATCCTCGGTCTGGGCGGCCTATCCAGAGCGTCCCATCAAGATCATCGTGGCTTTCCCGCCAGGCAGTTCCACCGACATCGTGGCACGCAGTCTGTCGCAACCTTTGTCCGAGGCTTTGGGGCAGGCCGTCGTGATTGAAAATCGACCTGGTGCGGGCGGCAACATTGGCACGGTTGCGGTGGCTCGCTCGGCGGCGGATGGATACACCGTGTTGATGCACAGCGTCGCTTACTCGGTCAATCCTTCGCTTTACAGCAAAGCCGGTTACGAGGTGGGCAAGGATCTGGTGGGTGTGGCCATGGCGGCCGTGTCGCCCAACATTTTGTATGTGCACCCGGCGGTCAAGGCCAACGATCTTGCCGAATTGCTGGCGCTGGCGCGCACCGAGAAGCTGGCGTACGCCTCTTCGGGGAACGGCACCACCACCCACCTCGGTGCCGAATTGCTGTTCCGCAATCTGGCCAAGGTGGACATTACCCATGCCCCTTATGCCCCCGCCTCGGCGGCCACTGCCGTGGTGAGTGGTCAAGTGCCAGTGGGGTCCACCTCCATTCCTCCCGTGGTTCAGTTGGCCAGGGCGGGAAAGGTGCGGCCCATTGCGGTCACCAGCCTCAAGCGCAGTGGTGCCTTGCCTCAAGTGCCCACGGTGGCCGAGTTGGGGTACCCGGGTTTCGAAGCCAACACCTGGTTTGCCATGTTGGCGCCCCAAGGCACACCGCCGGAGGTGTTGGACCGATTGAACACCGAAATCAACAAAATTTTGCAAAACAAAGCCATCAACGAAGGCTTTGCGGCGCAATCCCTGGAGGCGGTCCGCATGGACCGACCCACACTTGACAGCTATCTTGCCGCTGAGTCTCGAAAATGGGCCTCTGTGGTCCAACAGACCGGTGCCAAGGTCGACTGATAAACAACTCCGCTCTATTCATGAAACTCATCAGCTATCAATACCAGCAGTCCATTCGCTATGGCGTACTTTTAGACCACGGTGTCGTCGATGTGCGAGCCTGTTTGCCCGATGCCCCTGAATCGATCAATAACTTTGCTGCCTGGGTGTCTGATCACCCTGACTGGAAAAAAACGCTTGAGTCGCGTGCCCTGAGCCAGACCGCCATCGCGCTCGATCACATCCAAAGATTGCCCTGCGTACCGCGCCCCAGCAAAATTCTTTGCCTGGGTGTCAACTACCACGATCACGCCGCCGAGGGCGGTAACAAGGTGGCCGACTATCCCACCATTTTCTTTCGCGGGCCTTCCTCGCTGGTGGCCCACGAAGGCATCATTCCCATCCCGGCCATCTCCACTTCGCTCGACTACGAAGCCGAGTTGGCCCTGGTCATTGGGCGCACGGCCCGCAATGTCAGCGAAGCACAGGCGCTGGATCATGTCTTTGCCTACGCCTGTTTTAATGACGCCACCTTCCGCGACTATCAGCGCAAGACCACCCAATGGACTGTGGGCAAGAACTTTGATTCGACGGGTGGGTTTGGCCCCTGGTTGGTTCCCGCCGACGAATTGCCGCCAGGGTGCAAAGGTTTGCACATCGAGTCACGCCTGAATGGCCAGGTCATGCAAAGCGCCTCCACCACAGACATGGTGTTCCATGTGGCGCCGACCATTGCCATGATGTCAGCCTGTATGACACTGGAACCTGGTGACGTGATCGTCATGGGCACCCCAGCCGGTGTGGGCTATGCGCGCAAACCACCCGTTTGGATGCGGGAGGGAGACGTGATCGAGATCGAGGTTGAGCGAGTGGGCGTGCTGCGCAACCATGTGCGCAATGCAGCTTGACAACTGCCAGGGGTGATCCAGCCTGGTCTGGACATCCCTTGGACTGAAAGCTCAGACCGGCCGATCGCCTTTGAGCGTGATGCGGTGCATGATGCGGCGAAAGCCGTGGTAATCGTTCACCGGATTGTGTTGGGCACAGCGGTTGTCCCAGAACGCCAGGGAATGGGGTTGCCAAACAAAGCGGCAGGTGAATTCGGGTTTGATTTGGTGTTGGAATAAAAACTGCAACAACGGAGCACTTTCTTCCGTTGTCATGCCCTCAATGCCTGAGGTGTGAGCTGTGTTGACAAACAGGGCAGGGCGTCCGGTTTCGGGATGCGTTCGTATGATGGGGTGAACCGCATTCAATTCGGTCGGTGCGCCCGCTTTGGCATCGCTTTTCAGACGGTCTTCACGGGTCTTGCTGACATCGGCCTTGGCCGAGCTGCTGATGCCTTTGAGTGGGCGTAGCACCGACTTCATGGTGTCTGACAGGGTGTCCCAGGCCATGTACTGGTTGGCAAACAGCGTGTCCCCTCCGTAGGGCGGAATTTCCCGTGCCAACAGCATCGAGCCCATGGGCGGTTCTTCCAGATAGGTGGTGTCCGAGTGCCACACGCCACCGAAGTTGGAGCGCTCATGCTCCAGTTTTTTGACTTCGATGACTTTCGGGTAACCCTCGAGCCCTTTGACGAAAGGGTATTCGACCGGTTGTCCCATGGCCTCGGCGAAACGCATGAATTGGTCGGGGGTGAGGTCTTGATCCCGGAAAAAAATCACCAGGTGTTCCAGCAGTGCTTGCCGAATGGCGGCAGCCTGGTCGGAACTCAGGGGTTGGCGCAAATCGACACCGTGCACTTGCGCTCCCAGCGCACCGGCCACTTTCTGGATTTTCATGCCGCAATTTTGTCATAGCTGCGCCAGAAGTCCTGTCCCCGTTGTAGGTCATGTGACATTCGTGGCCTCACGATCGGTCGACTTCATGTAACCTTGCCGCCTTCTTTCTGAAGTATTTTTGATCATGATCAAACATCGTTTTCTGACCGGGATTCTGTCGGTGCTGGCAGTCTTCGGTGCTGCCACCGTTCAAGCGCAGGAGTTTCCAGCCCGCCCCGTGAAAATTGTGGTGCCTCAGACGCCGGGCGGGGCCTCTGATGCGCTGGCACGCATCGTGGGACAAAAGCTGAGCGAAAAATGGCAGCAACCCGTTGTGATCGAAAACCGGCCAGGGGCTGGTGGCAATGTCGGCATGGAATTTGTGGCGCAGGCCCCTGCCGACGGGCATACCCTGTTGATGAGCTATGTGGGATCCCATGCCATCAACGCTTCCCTGTACAAAAAATTGCCCTTCGATCCCGAGCGTGACTTCGCGCCTGTGGCCACTTTGGCCACGCTGCCATTTGTGCTGGTGGCACGCCCCGACGCACCGTTCAAAACGGCCAAGGAATTGGCCGATTTGGGACGACGCAGTCAAATGACTTTTGGGTCGGCTGGCAATGGTTCTGTGAATCATCTGTTGGGTGTCATGTTCAACGCCGCTGCCGGCACCCGGCTTGAGCACATCCCCTATCGCGGTGCAGCCCCCGCCATGCAAGACCTCATGAGTGGCCAGATCTCTCTGGTGTTCACCAGTTTGCCGTCTGTGGCTGGGTCGATTCGAAGCGGAGCCTTGCGCGGTGTGGCAGTGACCAGTGCCCAGCGTTCCAGCACCTTTCCTCAAATCCCAACCATCGCTGAATCGGGTTTCAAGGACTTCGATGTCTCCCCCTGGTTTGGATTGTTTGCACCGTCTAAAACCCCCGCCCAACTGGTGCGGAAAATGAACCAGGACATCCAGGAAGTGCTCAAAAGCCGTGATGTGATCGAGAAGTTTCAGGCCCAGGGGGCCGATCCTTTCATCACGCAGCCCGCTGAATTTGCGGCCATTCTCCGGGCCGATCTGGCCAAATGGAGTGAAGTCGTGAAAGCGTCGGGTGCTCAGATTGATTGAGTAAAGGCTTTGCCACGCTGGGATATGCCAAGCCGCCGGATGCCAGAGATTCCAGAGCGGGCGTCATTTGGAGGAACGCTTCCTGTCCAGCCCCCGGCTTGAACGAAAAAACCACCTGATCTGAGCCCAGCTCAAACGTGTTCGTCAAGGTGTGCTCGATGTGCCGATAGCTGACTTTGCCTGATCGGCGGCTCAAGGCCGCTCCGATCCAGGCACGTGTCCAGGCAGTGCCGTGATACGGTTCACGAGGCACAGGTTGGTGTTGAAATGAGCACATGGTGATGTCGGCCCGATGTCGCTCCAACGCGTCCAGGCAAGCAGCCTCCTGACCAGGAATGCAGATGGAGCTGGATGGGCTGGCGTCAATCATTTTGATGATTCGACGCGGCCGCACATGCCTGAGCCATTGATCCAATTCGGAGTTCGAGAGGGAGGTGGCCTCGGGCAGGTGATGCGTGAACTCGCTGCCGCAGTAACGGGCATCTTTCCAATAGGACATGTGACCACAGAAATACCAGAACACCTGATCGATTTCTTGATTCTGGTGTCGTTTGGACCAAGCAGCCAATCGATTCCGTATGTCTTCTGTGCGAGGGTTCTGGTTCAGAAGCAGCACTTCGCTGAATTGCCCGGATGCTTCGAGCAAGGACTGCATGAAGCGGCTGTTGTGAAGGCTACCCGGGCACGATGCATCGAAGGGGTAGTTGGAAACCGTGGTAAGGATGGCAAGATTCACTGGGACCTCTGAGATAAGTACATGAACATCGGAATGCAATCCGATCCAGTCAGCTTATCTGGATGTCCCCGATTCAGGGTGTGATGTGTTACCCGAAAAAATGTGACGTGGGCTACTGAATGTCTATCTGGTGCAGACCGAACTGACCTCGTTCACGGTCTTCGAAGAAGCGCTGCAGGGTTTCGCGCACGGTTCGAAAAGCGATCTCGTCCCAGGGAATTTGATCCTGCCGAAACAGGCGGACTTCCTGGGTTTCATGGCCGGGGTCAAAGGTTTCACTGAGCAAGCGGGCACGAAAGAAGAAATGCACCTGCCCGACACGAACCACATTCATCAACGAGAACAAATCGAGCATCTCGATCTGGGCTCCAGCCTCTTCATGGGTTTCTCGCGCCGCGCCCTGCGCCACCGTTTCGCCCAGCTCCATGAAGCCCGCCGGCAGCGTCCATTTGCCACGGCGCGGTTCGATGTTGCGCAGGCAGAGCAATACCCGGTCATCCATGAAGGGGATGGTGCCCACCACGTTGAGCGGGTTCTCGTAGTGGACGGTCTGACACTGAGGACACACCGCGCGCTCGCGTGTGTCCCCATCGTCAGGCAGTCGATAAACGACCGCTGCACCACAGGCCTTGCAATGCTGAATGGCGCCTCGGTTCAACATGCAGGCCTCTTCACGCTTTATTTGCCGTGCTTGGCAATGAGCGTCTTCGCGGTTTCGAGCAGCTTGGGGCCATCAAACCCGCGTTTGTTCATGTCGGCCACCCATTCGTCATCGATTTGGCTCGAGCGCTTGACGAAATCAGCCGAGTCGGCGGCGGTGATGCCGTAGATGGTGTTGCCACGGTCGACTGCAGACTTGCGGCCGACAGCGTCATTGCCTTGTTGGGTTTTACCTAACCAGCCGGAGGTAGCCATGCCCGAGTTGTTGTCGATGATTTTCTTGAGGTCCGGGGCGAGACCTTCATAGCGGCCTTTATTCATAGCCATCACGAAGGTAGTGGTGTAGAGCGCTGGCGCATTGGCCGGGAACTCGCTGTGGAACTTGGTGAGTTCATGCACCTTGACAGAGGGCACGACTTCCCAGGGGATGGCGCATCCGCTGATGGTGCCTTTGGACAAGGCGTCAGGAATTTGCGGCAGCGGCATGCCAACAGGGGTGGCGCCGAGCGAGGCCAGCAGTTTGGTGACCTGACGGGTGGGACCGCGCATTTTCAGGCCACGCAGGTCATTGGCGGTTTTGATTTGCTTGTCGATGGTGTGGAACATGCCGGGACCGTGGACATGCAGGGCTATGACATGCGTGTCCTTGAACTCATCGGGAGCGACGGTCTGGACATATTCCCAATAGGCCTTGGAGGTCGCCTCGGCGTTGTTCATCATGAACGGCAGTTCGAACACTTCGATACGAGGAAAGCGCCCCGCGGTGTTGCCGGGCAGGGTCCAGACCACATCCACCACACCGTCTTTGGCCTGGTCATACAGCTGGACAGGTGTGCCACCGAGTTGCATGGCAGGGTAGCCCTCGAACTTGATGCGTCCTGCAGACTCTTTTTCGACCTTTTCCATCCAGGGCTTGTGCATGGTCAGCCAAACATTCGACTGAGGCGCCATGAAGGTGTGGAACTTGAGGGTCACGCTTTGTTGCGCCAGGCCACTGAGGGCGGGGGCGCCCAAGGCCACGGCCGCACCGCTTTTGAGGATGGAACGTCGTTGAATCATGGTCATCTCCTGAGATGTATGGAACGGATTATCGGATGAGCGAGGATGACATTGTGCTAGCTGAGGTACTGCACCAGCCACAGGGAAATACCCGGGAAGAACAGCAACAGCAAGGTACGCAAGGTATCACTGATGAGAAAAGGCATCACGCCACGATAGCTTTCGGAAATGGGCACATCTTTGGCCATGCCATTGACCACATAGACGTTGAGTCCCACGGGCGGCGCCAGCAACCCGAATTCAACCACCATCAGCACCATGATGCCAAACCAGATGGCCACCGACTCCTTGGGCATACCGAAATCCAGGCCCATCACCATGGGGAAAAAGATGGGGATCGTCAGCAAAATCATGGACAACTCGTCCATGACAGCGCCCAGCACCACGTAGAACAGCAAAATGGCGCTGACCACCATCAAGGGGGACAGCCCCCACCCACCGACCACAGATGCCAGTTGGTTGGGCACTTGCGTCAAGGCCAGGGCCGAGTTCATGATGTCAGCGCCAATGAAGATCAGAAAGATCATGGCTGAGCTTTCCGCCGTGGCATAAAAGCACTGCTTGAATTTGGACCAGTTGATTTCGCCCTTGAGCAAAGCGGCAATGAAGGTGGTGGCTGCACCGACGCCCGCACCTTCGGTCGGGGTGAAGAAGCCTCCGTAGATGCCGCCAAACACGATCAGAAAAATCGTCATGATGGGTGTAATGCCCAGGACCGCCGACAGCGTCAGGCGAGCAGGCTCGTCGTCCACCTCAGGGGCTTGCCCAGGCACCAGACGCACATAAATCGCAATTGCCACCATGTAGCCAAACATGGCGATGAGGCCGGGCAACATGGCCGCAGCAAACAATTTGGCGATGTTTTGCTCGGTCAGAATGGCATAAATCACCAGAGGCACCGAGGGCGGAATCAAAATGCCCAGGGTGCCGGCGGCAGCCAGCGTCCCAGTGGACAAGCGGCCCGAATAGCCATGGCGTTTCATCTCGGGCATGGCCACGCCAGTGATGGTGGCGGCAGTGGCAACCGAGGAGCCGCAGATGGCTCCAAAGGCGGCACACGCCAACACCGCCGCCATTGCCAGACCACCCTTGAAACGGCCCATGACACCCGCCGCAAAATCAAACAGCGATTTGCTGATGCCGCCCTGGGTGGCGAAGTGCCCCATCAGGATGAACAAGGGGATGACAGACAAGTCGTAGCTGGCGAACCGGGCAAAGGCCTGGGTGTTGATGAAGCTCGCGAAGGGTGCCCAGCCTGTCTGGGTGACATAGCCGATGGCCCCAGCCAAAAACATGGCAATGGCGATGGGCACACGAATGGCCATGAAGACCAGCATGATGCCGAAAATCAGCAGGGTGAGGGTGAGGGCGCTCATGCATGCTCTCCCGACTCTTCAGGCAACCCGAGGAAGCACTGAGCCAATCCAATCAGGGCGGTCAAAATGAAGGCCGGCACCATGGCGGCATACACATACCACTCGGGAAAACCCAGCATCATGGTGCCCGATTGGGTTTGGTAGGCGTTGAGCCCACCCAGACCAGTGCGCCAGGCCAACAGGACAAAACACAAGGCCAACAACAAGGCACCCAACCGGTCCAGGCCCGCATTGATCGGGGCCGGAACCTTGGCGGTGAAGAAGTCAACAATGATGTTGCCACGCTTGAACTGGCACCAGGGCATGAACAAGGCGATGGCCGCACCGGTGGCCACACCTGAAAGTTCGAAATCCCCGGAGATGGTTTGGCCGATGGTCTCTCGGCCAATGATGCTGGCGCAGGTCAGCAAGGTGATGAACGTCATCAAGATGCCGGCCAGGATGGCCGACAGCTGGGCCAGCCATCGAAGGATGCTCATGTCCAACTCCGAGAAATTGAGTTCAGCTGATTTTGAGGTGCAGTTCGCCCACACCAGCCACGCTGCCCACCAGCAAGTCGCCCGACACCACTGCGGCCACCCCCTCTGGGGTTCCGCTGTAAATCAGGTCGCCGGGCTGGAGTTCCCAGGCGGCGGACAAATGCTCGATGGTTTCGGCAATATTCCAAATCAGCTTGCTGACGTTGCTGCGCTGACGGTCTTTGCCGTTGACTTGCAAGGCAATGTCCGCCTTGGTGACGTCTCCCGCTTGCGCCGCTGGCACGATGGGGCCGATGGGGGCACTGTGGTCAAAGGCTTTGCCAATGCACCAGGGGCGGCCCTGTTTTTTCATGTCGGCCTGCAGGTCGCGTCGGGTCATGTCCAGGCCCACGGCATACCCGTAGATATGTCCCATGGCATCGGCCGCCTTGATGTTGCGTCCGCCTTTGCCAATGGCCACCACCAGCTCGATTTCATGGTGCAGGTCTTTGGTCAAGCTGGGGTAGGGCATGCTGCCGGTCTGGCCGTTGGGGACCACCACCAGGGCATCGCTGGGCTTGAGAAAGAAGAACGGGGGTTCACGACCGGTGAAGCCCATTTCCTGGGCGTGTTCGACGTAATTGCGGCCGACGCAGTAAATGCGGTGAACGGGAAATTGCTGGGTGCTGCCCACCACAGGAACCGAGACAGGAGCAGGAGGCGCGAAAACGAAACTCATGAACAGCTTTCGTGTTGACAAGGAAATCACCCGTGAAGGGCGGAAGGAATCAGATTCGTAGTCTAACGGGTCTGATTGTGAGGAGAGGGGGGGTAAAACACCCCCCTCTGATTACGCTGTTTCAAGGCCTCAGCTCAAGAGAATGGATTTCAGCGGCCAAAATATTCCCGGGCATCGAAGTCGGCGGTGTCTGATGCCAGGGCCCGGCGAGCCACTTCTTGCCGTTTGATGTGCAACAGGTAATCCACCCAGGTGGATCCAAAGGCTTGGACCAGGGCCGGGTCGTCGCTCAGGGCCAGCAAGGCCTCTTCCAGGGACGTGGGCAATCGACGCGGATCTGTTTCGCCCGCTGTCTCATAGGGCGATTCTGTTGCTGGCGGGGGCATGAGGCCCTGGTCGATGCCATCCAGACCGGCATGCACCTGGGCCGCAAAGTACAAATAGGGGTTGGCACTGGGGTCCCCCAAGCGGTTCTCGATGCGGGTGGAACGGTCCCCCGCGCTGCCCACGACACGCAGCATCGCGCCACGGTTGTCTCTGCCCCACAAGGCCGATTGTGGCGCCAGGGCGTTGGGCTGAAAGCGGCCATAGCCGTTGGCGGTTGGCGTGCAGAAAACGGCCATGCCTCGAGCGTGGCGGAGCAAACCCGCCAGGTAATGGCAACCCAGCTCCGAGAGCGTGTGCTGCGCTTGCAGTGGCGTGCTGCCCGGGGCAGCTTGCTCGCGCATGAACAATGGCTGTCCCTGCAGGTCCACCAAGGATTGGTGCAGATGCCAGCCGCTGGACATGATCTGCGGGAATGGGGGACGGCACATGAAGGTGGCGTGATAGCCCGCACGTCGCAAAGCCTGGGTCACGCCGTTTCGAAACAACACCATGTTGTCCGCTGCTTGCAGGGCGGGGGTGGCATCGAACACCGCCTCAATCTGGCTCGGGCCAAGTTCGATTTCCAGCGAGCGCAGGGGCAGGCCCAAACCCAGGGCTGTTTCACGCACGATTTTCATCACTGGCTCACAACGATCCAACCATGCATCGCTCAGCAGGTTGTAGCCAGGGTGGATGAGGGAGACCTGAGGAGGCGGCCCCGGCCAACTCGCATCGGCAGGGGACTGGGTGTCGTTTTCGAGACGATAGACATGGAACTCGATCTCCAGCCCGCAGACCATGTCCATGCCGCGCTCATGCAATCGGCTCAGCGCACGCTGCAAGACTCCACGGGTGTCGAGCTCGACGGCACGCCCGTCCTGCATCCACAACTGTCCCAGGAGCCAGGCACTTCGCTCGGCCCAGGGCAGCAAGACCAGCGATTCGGGGTCCGGCAACAGAAGCAAATTGCTGGCGCACTCGAACCCAGGCAGGGCGCTGACCCCGCCCCGCTCGAAAACTTTAAAGGCGGTCCGGTCCGAGGTGTCTTTGAGTGTCAGCGTGCTGACCATGCCCACCCCGTCGGCGAAAGCCTGGGGCACGGCATGGGGGCGCAGGGCCTTGGAGCGCAATTGACCGTGCTGGTCGCACCAGGCCACGCGGATGAGGTCGAGGTCGTACAACCGGATGCGACGCAGCGCCTCTTCAACCGCCGCCTGACGGGCCGGTGTGTGCAACCCGCACAGTTGGGCAAAACTCATGCAGTTTCCGTGCTGCTGGAGGGGCGTGTCCAGGGCGCCTGGTCACGTTTGCTTTTCACCCTGTCTTGCCACCAGGTGGTCCAGTCGCTGACTGGTGCGATGCCGTCGACCGTGTCGGGCCCGGTGAGGGCGTTGGCGATGTCGGCCTGGGCGATGCCGGGCGGGGGCAGTCCTTGTTCGACCGCATCCATGGCCTGCAGCAACAGGCGGCGATTGGCCATGATGATTTTGTCGGTGGTGCCCAGGTGCTCACGCGTGCGGTCCTGGATGGCCCCCATGCTTTCAACCGCCCACTGGTCGTGGATGTTGATGTCGATGTCGCCCATGCCCAGGTAGGTCCGTAGCCGCTGATCCTCGGGGTCAAACCCCCATTGGTTGTGGCGTCCCATCTTGGGGATGTAATGAGGCAAGTCCACGGCAGCCAGTCGCTGATTGCGCATGGTGTCTTTGTCCAGGGGGGCGTCAAAACTGGTGAAGATGGAGACCCAGTAGGTGTGGGTGTCATCCACCGGCATGTGCATCTGGGTGATGGTGATGGTTTCAGAGAGGGGGATGACGAAAGTGTAAGGAAAGATCTCATGCGTCACGCGCACATGCATCAAGCGCTCGTTCAGCAGCCTCAGCGTGGTGATTTCAAAGCCGTGCTGACGCGGTTCGAAACGTATCTCTGGGCGCACCGACTCCCGCATCACGCGGCTCATGGGCCAGCGCTCCCCATCGACATCGCCGGCGCTGGCACCGCGGAATTGCCGACCATAGGCGTTGTCCAAGGTTTCATCCTCGAAAAACCGGTGCAAAAAAGACGTGTGAGCCGGATCAATGCCGACTTCAAACGCCTGTAGCCAGTTGCACTGCCACAGGCCTTTGAATGCAAAAGTGTGCGTGCCAGGCGCTGCAAAACAGTCCAGCGCAGGCAGCGGCGGAGGGGTGGTTCCGGGCTCGCCAAGCCAGGCGAAGACCACCCCACTGCGTTCGACCACCGGATAGTTGCGTTGCCGGATGCGCTGGGGCAGGGTGCTGCCCAGCGGCTCTGCTGGCGTATCGACACACTGGCCGGTGACATCGAATTTCCAGCCATGAAAGGGGCAACGGATGCCATCGGCCTCTGGCCGGCCATAGGCCAGGTCGGCGCCACGGTGCGGGCAGTCACGGTCGATCAGGCCCCATTGGCCTTGGGCATTGCGAAACAACACCATGTCTTGACCCAGGGCGCGCACGGCCTTGATGGGGCGATGCCGCATTTCAGGCACCAAGACTGGGTCGAATTCATCGACCAGGGCCACCGGTTGCCAGTAATGACGCATGAGACGGCCACCAGGGGTACCCGGGCCGACTCGGGTGAGTTTTTTGTTGAGGTCTGCTTGCATGGTTTCATCCTAAAACAAGAGACTACCAACGTCTATGGGTAACAGTCAGAAGGGGGACGGTTCGGGTTATCCTTGGCATCATGAAGCTCTACAACTACTTCCGATCCTCGGCGTCCTTTCGGGTCCGCATTGCCATGAACCTGAAGGGCTTGTCTTACGAATACCTGTCGGTTCATTTAGCGCGTGGCGACCACAAATTGCCGGCCTATGCCGATGTCTCAGCCGACCGCCTGGTCCCGATGCTGGAGGTCGATGGGGAACGACTGAGTCAGTCCCTGGCCATCATCGAGTACCTCGATGAAACCCATCCGCAGCCGCCCCTGCTGCCTTCGGACGCACTGGGCCGTGCCCGTGTGCGAGCCCTGGCCCAGTCCATCGCCTGCGAAATTCACCCGCTCAACAACCTCCGTGTGCTGAAGTATTTGACCCGTGAGCTGCAGGTGAGCGAAGACGCCAAAAACACCTGGTACCGTCACTGGGTACGCGAAGGGCTGGAAGCCTTTGAGCGCCAATTGGCTCAAGGACCCGCCTCAACCTTCTGCTACGGCCACACGCCAACCCTGGCCGATTGCTGCCTGGTCCCGCAAATCTTCAATGGGCAGCGATTCAAGGTGAATTTCGACGGTCTGCCGCTGACCATGGCTGCTTTTGACGCGTGCATGAAGCTGGAGGCTTTCCAGCGTGCGCAGCCATCGGCCTGCCCCGACAACGAGCCCTGATGCCTCGCTGACGATCGTCCGCGCACGCTTGCCGATGACCCCGCTGCCGCTGAACCTGTGGACTCCTGACTGGTCGGTGCCAGGGGTGCAGGCGGCTTGCACCACCCGCGCTGGAGGCGTGTCCGCGCCACCTTACGACACGCTCAACCTGGGCTTGCATGTCGGCGATGATGCGGACAAGGTCATGCTTAACCGTCAGCGGGTTGCCCTGGCATTGCAGGCGCGCCCAGTCTGGTTGAACCAGGTGCATGGCCGTCAGGTCTTGCGCTTGCAGGGGCAGCCTGTGGATGGCCAAACCGCCGACGCGGTCTGCACCACTGAGCGCGGGCTGGCTTGCACCATCATGGTGGCCGACTGTTTGCCGGTGCTTTTCACCGATCCGCTGGGGCGGGTCGTCGGGGCGGCCCATGCGGGCTGGCGTGGCTTGGCGGGTTCGCCGCAAGAGGGTGGGGTGCTGGAGGCCACGCTGACCGCCATGCGTGGCATTCTGACGCAAGAGATCGGGGCCGTCGGCCATGTGCCGCTCCTGGCATGGCTCGGGCCCTGCATTGGGCCAACGGCTTTCGAGGTGGGCGCGGAAGTGGTTCAGGCTTTCCGAGACTCCCAATTCAGTGACCAGGGTTTGTGGCGACAGCATCCGACGCATGAGGGCAAGTGGCTGATCGACCTGGCTGGGTTGGCGCGACAGCGATTGTTTGCCCTGGGTGTGGAGCAGATCAGCGGCAACGATGGCTCGGACCCGTGGTGCACCGTGAGCCAGTCAATACTTTGGTTCTCACATCGACGCGATCGGCTCAGCGGGCGCATGGCGGCCAGCATTTGGCGCCTCTAAAAATGATCTGTGTCAGCCAAACGAAGGCATTCCTCTGCGATACTTCCTTCTATGTCACTGAGGAGACAATAGATGGGAAACCCTTCCATGCCGTTCTGGGATACCGCTGCACAGCAGTGGGGCCAGACCTTCGGCGATAGCTGGAAAAAAGCGCTTGAATCTTTTCAAAATATCGATCTGGGCGGAGCATCTCCTGCCAAGCTGACCATTGCACCCGAGAAAATGCGGGCATTGCAGGAACAGTACTTGAAAGATGCGTCCGAGCTGTGGAACCAGGGGCTGGGTCCCAAGTCGCCTCTCAAGGATCGACGTTTCGCGGGCGACGCCTGGGCGCAAAACCCGGTTGCCTCCTTCACGGCCGCCACTTATTTACTCAACAGCCGCACGCTGATGGCGATGGCCGAAGCGGTCGAGACCGACGAGAAAACCCGCGCCCGTATTCGCTTTGCCATCGAACAATGGGTGGCTGCCACCGCCCCCAGCAACTTCCTGGCCTTCAATGCCGAGGCGCAGAAGAAGGCCCTGGAAACGCAGGGTGAGAGCATTTCCAAAGGCATTCAGAACCTGATTCACGATGTGCAGCAGGGTCATGTGTCCATGACGGACGAAAGCCTGTTTGAAGTGGGCCGCAACGTGGCCACCACCGAAGGTCAGGTGGTGTTCGAGAACGACTACTTCCAACTCATCGAATACAAGCCGCTCACCGCCAAAGTCCACGAGCGTCCCTTCCTGTTGGTGCCGCCTTGCATCAACAAGTTTTATATCCTGGATCTGCAGCCCGAGAACTCGCTGATTCGCTACGCGGTGGCCAACGGGCACCGCACATTTGTGGTGAGTTGGCGCAACCCGGACAACAGTCTGGCGCAGGCCACCTGGGACGATTACATCGAAAACGCAGCCATTCAGGCCATCGAGGTGACGCGTCAGATTGGCGGCACACCGCAAATCAACGCCCTGGGCTTTTGCGTGGGTGGCACCATCCTGTCAACCGCGCTGGCGGTGCTGGCTGCTCGCGGTGAAAAGCCGGTGGCCAGCCTGACCCTGCTGACCACCTTGATCGACTTCAAGGACACCGGCGTGCTTGATGTCTTTATTGATGAAAATTTTGTCCGCTTCCGCGAAATGCAGTTCGCGCAAGGGGGGCTCATGGCCGGACGTGACATGGCCTCCACCTTCAGCTTTCTGCGCCCCAACGACTTGGTCTGGAATTACGTGGTTGGCAACTACCTCAAGGGGGAAACGCCGCCGCCCTTTGACTTGCTCTACTGGAACAGCGACTCCACCAACCTGCCGGGGCCTTTCTATGCGTGGTACTTGCGCAATACCTACCTGGAGAACCGTTTGATCAAGCCTGGACAGGCCACGGTTTGCGGGGAAAAAATCGACCTGGGCAAAGTCGATATGCCCATCTACATCTATGGTTCGCGCGAAGACCACATCGTGCCTATCGTGGGGTCCTACGGTTCGACCCAGGTCTTCCCTGGCAAGAAGCGCTTCATGATGGGTGCTTCAGGCCACATTGCGGGTGTGATCAACCCACCCGCCGCCAAAAAGCGCAGTCACTGGGTGCGCAACGATGGTAAGTTTCCCCCTCAGGTGGAAGACTGGATCGCGGGTGCCAAGGAGACCCCTGGCAGCTGGTGGGAGGACTGGGCAGCCTGGCTGAAAGGTCATGCCGGAAAACTCGTGGCCGCGCCCAAGCGCTACGGCAATGCCAAGTTCAAAGCCATTGAGCCCGCACCCGGTCGCTATGTGAAAGCCAAGGCCTGAACCCCTGATCCCTATTGACACTTTTTAACTCAAGAAAAAAGACTCCATGGAAGACATCGTCATTGTTTCTGCCGCTCGCACGGCTGTGGGTAAATTTGGTGGCAGCCTGGCCAAAGTGGCTGCCACGGAACTGGGCGCAGTGGTGATTCGCGAAGCCATCGCGCGCGCCCGTCTCGATCCCGCTCAAGTGGGTGAAGTGATCATGGGCCAGGTATTGGCCGCTGGCGTGGGGCAAAACCCTGCCCGTCAAGCCCTGATGAAGTCAGGCATCCCACAGGAAACGCCCGCACTCACCATCAACGCCGTGTGCGGCTCGGGCCTCAAGGCCGTGATGCTGGCGGCGCAGGCCGTGGCCTGGGGGGACAGCGACATCGTGGTGGCTGGCGGTCAAGAGAACATGAGTGCTTCTCCGCACGTCCTGCTGAACTCTCGCGATGGCCAGCGCATGGGCGACTGGAAAATGATTGACAGCATGATCGTCGATGGCCTGTGGGACGTGTACAACCAATATCACATGGGCATCACGGCCGAAAACGTGGCCAAGGCCCATGGCATCACTCGCGAAATGCAGGATGCGCTGGCGCTGGCCAGCCAGCAAAAGGCGACGGCAGCGCAAGAGGCCGGCAAGTTCAAGGACGAAATCGTGGGTGTCTCGATCCCGCAGCGCAAGGGCGATCCGGTGGTGTTTGATGCTGACGAGTACATCAACAAAAAAACCAATGCCGAAGCGTTGGCGGGCTTGCGTCCTGCCTTTGACAAGGCCGGCAGCGTGACGGCGGGCAATGCCTCAGGCATCAACGACGGTGCGGCCGCTGTGGTGGTCATGACGGCTAAAAAGGCGGCCGCCCTCGGCCTCAAGCCGCTGGCGCGTATTGCTGCCTTTGGCACCAGCGGGTTGGACCCGGCCACCATGGGCATGGGCCCGGTTCCTGCCTCACGCAAAGCGCTGCAGCGGGCGGGCTGGAACGCGGCAGACGTGGATCTGTTCGAGTTGAATGAAGCCTTTGCGGCCCAGGCCTGTGCGGTGAACAAAGAGCTGGCCATTGATCCGGCTCGTGTGAATGTGAATGGTGGCGCCATTGCGATTGGGCACCCCATTGGCGCATCCGGCTGCCGCATTCTGGTCACTTTGCTGCATGAAATGCAGCGCCGCGATGCCAAGAAGGGCTTGGCGGCGCTGTGCATTGGCGGAGGCATGGGCGTTTCTCTGGCGCTCGAGCGCTGATTCGGCCGGCTCACAGCTTTCTCACCCTTTTTTATTTCAATCACTTCAACAAGGAGACAACATGAGTCAGAAGATTGCATACGTGACCGGTGGCATGGGCGGGATCGGTACCGCGATTTGCCAGCGCCTGCACAAAGATGGTTTCAAGGTCATTGCCGGCTGCGGCCCAACCCGCGACTTCACCAAATGGCTGGATGAGCAAAAGGCCCTGGGCTACACCTTCCATGCGTCGGTGGGCAATGTGAGCTCCTGGGAGTCCACAGTGGAGGCCTTCTCCAAGGCCAAGGCTGAAAACGGTCCCATCGACGTGCTGGTGAACAACGCTGGCATCACCCGTGACCGCATGTTCCTGAAAATGACCCGTGACGATTGGGACGCCGTGATCGACACCAATCTGAACTCCATGTTCAACGTGACCAAGCAGGTCGTGCCCGACATGGTGGAGCGTGGCTGGGGACGCATCATCCAGATCTCATCTGTGAATGGCGAAAAAGGACAAGCCGGACAGACCAACTACTCGGCTGCCAAGGCGGGCATGCACGGCTTTACCATGGCGCTGGCGCAGGAGATGGCAAACAAGGGCGTGACGGTGAACACCGTGAGCCCGGGTTACATCGGAACCGACATGGTCAAGGCCATTCGCCCCGACGTGCTGGAAAAAATCGTCGCCACGGTGCCGGTCAAGCGCCTGGGTGAACCCAGCGAAATCGCCTCGATCGTGGCCTGGTTGGCCAGCGAAGAGGGCGGCTATGCCACAGGCGCCGACTTTTCGGTCAACGGGGGACTTCACATGGGCTGATGGCGGTTGCCGTCTTTCCACCCAACCCGCTTCGGCGGGTTTTTTTATGTCCGCAGATGTTTGGCCAGCACCTGCGCCACATGCAAGGCTTGCCGTTGGGCACCGTGATCGATCTGATGCCGGCAACTGGTGCCGTCCGCCACCACCCAGGCATCCGGGTGCTTGGCCAGCGTGGGCAGCAGCGACAGCTGGGCCATGGCCATGGAGACCTCTTGGTGTTTCGCGTCATAGCCGAAGCTGCCCGCCATGCCGCAACAACTGGTTTCGATCAACTGCGTCTTCGAGTCGGGGATCATTGCAAGCACCCGCTGGATGGGCGACACCAGGTCGAAGGCTTTTTGGTGACAGTGACCATGCAACAGAAAGGGCGCCTGAGCTGGAAGCAGTTGCTGTTGCAACTCGACCAGCCGACCCGCCTGCTGTTCGCGGTCCAGGAACTCTTCCCACAGCAAGGCTTGTTGGGCCACTGTCTTGGCGTCTTCACCCAGCCCCATAGAGAGTGCTTCATCGCGCAAGGTCAGCAGGCAACTCGGCTCCAGGCCGACGATGGGGCGGCCTTGCTGGGCGAAGGGCAGCAGGTAGTCCACCAGCGCGCTGACCTGTTCACGCGCCTCGTCCACCATGCCAGAGGATAAATAAGTGCGGCCACAGCACAGGTGCCGATCTGGCCGGTGGGCCACGTGGACGACATAGCCAGCCGTTTGCAGCACCTGGTAGGCGGCGCGCGCGTTTTCAGATTCGAAATAGCCGTTGAACGTATCGACAAACAACACCACGCCACGGTCCGAGCGCAGTACCGTGGCGATGTCTGCGCCAGGTTGCGGGGTGTTGAAAGCGTGTCGGGTGTGCCATTGTGGCCACGCGCGTTGTGCGCTCATTCCCAGCCAGCGCTCGCCCATGCGGGCCAGCCAGGGCCAGCGATTGCGAAGGTTAAGCAGCGGCGCCAGCCGGCTGGCCAGTGACGCATACCGGGGCAGGCGTGCGATCAGATGATCCTTCATGGTGTGCCCGTGGTGCTGTTTGTACTGGTGCAGAAATTCGACCTTCATCTTGGCCATGTCCACGCCCGTGGGGCATTCACGCTTGCAGCCTTTGCAACTGACGCACAGGTCCATGGTTTCAAACAACGCAGGGTCGGTCAGTGCAGCTGTGCCCAGCTGTCCTGACAAGGCCAGCCTCAGGGTGTTGGCGCGACCGCGCGTCAGATGCTGCTCATCGCGGGTCACACGGTAGCTCGGGCACATGGTGCCCGAGTCGAACTTGCGGCAGTGCCCGTTGTTATTACACATCTCCACGGCCTTGGCGAAGCCTTGCGCCGGGTCGCCCCCGGTGCCGGGCGCACTCACCGCTTCGGTGACCGGATCGGCTTGCACATTCCATTCGCTCCAGTCCAGGGCCGTTTGAATGGGGATCACGCGGTAGCTGGGCGGAAAGCGGAACAACCGCGCATCGTCCATGGCTGGAGGGTCGATGATGCGATGGGGGCTGTAGAGCCCGATCGGATCCATCCACTGTTTGATCTGACCAAACGCTTGGTGGATGCGGTCGCCAAATTGCCAGCGAATCCACTCGCCACGGCACAAGCCGTCACCATGCTCGCCGCTGTAGGCGCCCTTGAACTTGCGCACCAACTCGGAGGCTTCCTGGGCGATGGAGCGCATCTTGGCGGCGCCGTCGCGACGCATGTCCAGGATCGGTCGCACATGCAAGGTGCCGACCGAGGCATGAGCGTACCAGGTGCCCTTGGTTCCATGGCGGGCAAACACTTCGGTCAGGGCATCGGTGTACTCGGCCAGATGCTCCAGCGGCACGGCGCAATCTTCGATGAAGCTCACAGGCTTGCCGTCGCCCTTGAGGCTCATCATGATGTTGAGACCGGCCTTGCGCACTTCCCACAGATTTTTTTGTGCAGCGTCGTCCACCATCTCGACCACGCTGCCGGGCAAGCCCAGATCGCCCATGAGTGTGACCAAGTCGCGCAAGTGGGGCAGCAGCGGCTCTTTGGATTCGCCGCTGAATTCGACCAACAGAATGGCCGCGGGCTGCCCCTGGTTGATGTTGGGCGAGAGAGCGGTTCGGATGGTGGGCGCAAACGCCGGGTTTTGCAAACTCAGGTCGATCATGGTGCGATCAACCAACTCCACGGCCGACAGGTGCGATCCCCCCACGCGCACGATGTGCTGGGCCGCATCCATGGCGCTATGGAAGTCCGGAAAGTTCACCACCCCCAGCACCTTGGCTCGCGGCACGGCGGACAGTTGCAGTGTGAGTGATCGGGTCAGCGCCAGCGTGCCTTCGCTGCCCACCAGCAGATGCGCCAAATTGACCGAGCCATCGGTTGTGTAGGGGCGCATGTTCTGATTGCAGAAGATGTCCAGGTTGTAGCCCGCCACGCGGCGCAACACCTTCGGCCAGTTCGCCTCGATGTCAGGGCGCAACTGCTGAGCCAATTGCTGCACCTGTTCACCCAAGCGACGCACTGCCCCCTGGCTGTTTTCAAAACGACCAAAGTTCAGCAGCGAACCGTCCGATAACCAGGCCTCTGCGCCCAACACGTTGTGCACCATGTTGCCGTAAGCAATGCTTCGGCTGCCACAGGAGTTGTTGCCGGCCATACCGCCCAGCGTGGCCTGGCCGCTGGTGGAAACATCCACCGGGTACCACAGTCCATGGGCTTTGAGCTGGGCATTGAGATGGTCCAACACCATGCCCGGTTCCACCTGCACCTGCCGCGCCTGGACATCCAGGTGAAGCACCTTGCGCAGGTATTTGCTGAAGTCGATCACCAGGCCAGCGCCCACCGTTTGGCCGCACTGGCTGGTACCGCCGCCCCGAGGAACGATGGGGACTTTCAATTCGCGGCAGATGGCCAACGCGGTGGCCACATCATCCGCGGTGCGAGGCACCAGGATCGCCAGCGGCAGGCTTTGGTAGATCGAGGCATCGGTGGCGTATCGACCGCGGTCGGCCAGGCTCAGCAGCAGCTCACCCTGGGTGTCCCGGCGCAAGCGCTGGCAGAGTTGCGCCAGGACTTCGTTGCTGCGATACGCCACCGAGTCGTAGTCGGCGTGCTGAGAGGTGAGGGGATGCGGAGCATTCATAAAGGCTATTCTTGCATGCAATAATCGTTCGAAATTAGGAGACATTGTTCATGCAGTCCCTCGATTTCCACGCATCGGGTCGTCATTTCCTGCAAATTCCCGGGCCTTCTCCGGTGCCAGATCGCATTCTGCGGGCCATGAGCCTGCCCACCATTGACCACCGGGGCCCCGAGTTCGGCGCTTTGGGTTTGAAGGTGCTGGCGCAGATCCGACAGATTTTTCAAACGCAGCACCCCGTCATCGTTTACCCGGCCTCGGGCACCGGCGCCTGGGAGGCGGCGTTGTGCAACGTCACCAGCCCAGGGGACGCATTGCTGATGTACGAGACCGGTCACTTCGCCTCGCTCTGGATCAAGATGGCCAAGCGCCTGGGCCTGCAACCGGAAGTGATCGCCAAGCCCGGTGTCGAGGCGGGTGTACCGGTCAGTTGGCGCCATGGGGTGCAGGCCGATCTGATTGAAGCGCGTTTGCGCGCCGACACCCAGCATGCCATTCAGGCGGTGTGTGTGGTGCACAACGAAACGTCGACCGGGGTCACCAGTGACATCGCCGCCGTGCGGCGTGCCATCGATGCGGCGGGGCATCCCGCCTTGCTGATGGTGGACACCATCTCGGGCCTGGCCTGTGCAGACTATCGCCACGACGAATGGGGAGTGGATGTCTCGGTCAGTGGCTCGCAAAAAGGTTTGATGCTGCCGCCCGGCATCAGCTTCAATGCCATTTCGCCCAAGGCGCTGGAGCGCAGCCGCTCGGCACGCATGCCCAAAGCCTTTTGGGCGTGGGACGAGATCGTCGAGATGAATGCCAAGGGCTACTGGCCTTACACCCCCAGCACCAATTTGTTGTATGGCTTGTCAGAGGCTTGCGACATGCTGTTAGACCCTCACCACGGCGGCTTGCCCGGTGTGTTGGCACGTCATCAACGTTGGGCCGCCGCCGCCCGTGCAGCCGTCACCACCTGGGGCTTGCCCATCCAGTGTGCCGATGCTTCGGTCTACTCGCCCGTGCTGACGGGCGTGCTCATGCCTGAAGGGGTAGATGCGGACCGGGTGCGCCAAACCATCTACGAGCGCTTCGATTGCTCCTTGGGCACGGGGCTGGGCAAGATCAAGGGACGCATGTTCCGCATCGGCCATCTGGGTGATTGCAATGACCTCACCGTCGTTGCCACCTTGGCAGCCTGCGAAATGGGCTTGAAACTCTCGGGTGTGTCACTGCACGGGTCGGGGGTGCAAGCGGCCATGCAATATTTCTCGGACCATCCCATACCCGCGCTACACATGTCCTGACCGGTTCATCCCGAGCGGCTGGTGGTCGCTCATGTTTTCCCACAGAAGGAGAGCCCATGAAACGTCGTCCGCTGTTGATGGCTGCCGCAGCCAGTCTGGCCAGCCCCTTGTTGCGAGCGCAGGCTTTGCCCAAAGGGCCAGTGCGCATCATCGTGGGCTTTCCACCCGGTGGTGGAACTGATGCGCTGGCCCGCGTCGTGGCCCAGAAGCTGCAAACGATGTGGGGTTTGTCGATCGTGATTGAAAACAAAGCGGGCGCAGCCGGGGTGATCGCTGCCGACTTTGTCAGCAAGCAAGCCCCCGATGGCAACACCTTGCTCATGGCCCACATCAACAGCCATGCCTTGGCCCCTGCGTTGGGGACCAAGCTCAGCTACGATGCCGAGCGAGATTTTGTGCCGATTTCCATGGTGGGGGTCACTCCCAACATTCTGATTTGCAACAACGATCAGCCGGCCAAGACGGTGGCCGATCTGGTCGAGTTGTGTCGCAAGCAACCGGGCAAGATCAGCTTTGCGTCGGCGGGCGGTGGATCGGCCCAGCACTTTGCCTTGGAAATGTTCAAGCTCCAGGCCGGTATTGACGGCTTGCATGTGCCCTACAAAGGTTCGGGCCCGGCGCTGACGGATCTGATCGGCGGTCAGGTCAACTATTGTTTCGAGACCATGACCTCTGCTTCACCCCACATCAAATCGGGCAAAGCGGTGGCATTGGCGCAAACCCGCCTCAAACGCGCCAAGGGGCACCCGACCGTACCGACCATGGCCGAGCAGGGGTTCCCTGGCTTTGAAGCCACCGTCTGGTATGGCCTGATGGGGCCGGCGCGCATGCCCTCTGGCATGGTTCAGCGCTTCAACGAGGACATCAACAAAGTGCTTGCCATGCCGGACGTGCAAGAAAAAATGGAACAGTACGGCGCAGAAGATGGCGGCGGATCGGTTGAAAAATTCGCCAACTTCATCAGGACCGAACAGCAAAAATGGGCTCAAGTGGCCAAAGCCGCCAACGTCAAGGTTGACGGCTGATCGATTTCCTTCACCAACCTCTCGAAAGACCATGATCAAGTTTTATTACAACGCTGCTCCCAACCCCATGAAGGTGGCCTTTCTGCTGGAAGAGCTGGGGTTGCCCTACGAGGCCATCGCGGTGGACACCCGCAAGGGGGAACAATTCGCAGCAGATTTTTTGCGCGTCAATCCCAACGCCAAAGTACCCGCCCTCGTCGATGGCGAGGTCACCGTGTTCGACAGCAACGCCATCTTGCTGTATCTAGGGGACCGTGAGGGGCGGCTGGTGCCGCCTATCTCCAACGCCGCCGATAGGGGCAAGATGCTGTCATGGCTGATGTTCATCGCCACCGGCATCGGACCGTTCTCGGGGCAATCGGTGCATTTCCGTCATGCGGCCCCCGAGCCCAAGGAGTACGCACTCAATCGCTACGACTTCGAGGCGCATCGCCATTGGGCGGTGCTCGAATCACACCTGTCCAAGTCGCACTACATGCTGGGCGATCAGATGTCGATCGTGGATATGGCCTTCTGGGGCTGGGCCCGTCTGGTGCCCTATGTGTTGGGCCTGGATAACCCTTGGACACAATACCCGCAAGTCAAACGCCTGCTCGACGAGCTCAACGCCCGCCCGGCGGCTCAGCGCGCCGAAGAACTCAAGAAGCGCCATGCCTTCAAAACCGAGATGGATGCCGAGGCCAAGCGATTCATGTTCCCGCAAAACGAACGGCTGAAAAAATAAAGGCTTGACCATGACCCAGGAACGCTGCTCCATTCGCATGCCCCGATGGTTTCGACGGGGGTTGTGTTGCTTGCCACTCGTGGGCATGTGCCTGGTCGGTCTGCCAGGTCTCGCTCAAACGGTTTCTCCCAGTGAGGGGGCCTGGCCGCAACGCCCCATTCGTGTGGTGGTGCCGCATCCTCCCGGCGGGCCCAGTGACATCGTGGCGCGCACCGTGACCGACCGATTGGCAACCCTGTTGCGGCAACCGGTGGTGTTGGAAAACAAGCCAGGGGCTGGAGGCAACATCGGTGCGTCGGAAGTGGCCCGTGCTGCACCGGATGGCTATACCTGGATGTTGGGCACCGACACCATTGTGACGGTCAATCCCCACGTCTATCGCAAAATGCCTTTCAAGCCCGAGGACTTCCGCCCCGTGGCCATCCTCTCGCAGTTCGGTCAGACCCTGGTATGCCACCCAGCCGTGGGCGTCAAAACCCTGGCTGAATTGATCGCCAAGGCCAAAGCCCAACCGATGAGCTATGCCTCTGGTGGCCCGGGTGTGCCAGGACATTTGTCGATGGAGTTGCTGCAGTTCATGGGCGGCTTCGAGATGGCGCATGTCCCTTACAAGGGGCCGGCATTGGCGACCCAGGATATCCTCTCGGGTCAAGTCCCCTGCGGCCTGTTGGCGGGGCCCACGGTGCTGCCGCATGTGCGCGCTGGCAAACTGATCCCGCTGGCGGTGTCGGGCACCACGCGTGCTCCTACCTTGCCGGATGTGCCGACCATGGCTGAGGCGGGCATCAAAGACTATGACGCGATGTTCACGCTGGCCTTGTGGGCGCCACGCGGTGTGCCCGATGCAATCGTCAACAAATTTCGCCAGGCCTGGGCCGACAGTTTGCTGGCGCCCGAGGTGGTGGAACGTTTGCGACAAACCGATCAGATCGCGGTGGTCAGTACTCCTGAGGTGGCCGCCAGCAAGTTATCCAAGGATTTTGTGAAATGGGGTGCGGTGGCTCGTCGCATCAACCTCGGTTTGGATTGAGCACACACACCATCCGGCTTGCCGGATGATGGCCTTCAGGCTGGAAGCGTCACCACCGACCGTGGCCGCTTGCCTTGCGCAAAATCCACGATGCAGCCCAAGCCCTCGCGGGCCATGTGATCAAAACATTCGTCGGTCCAGCACAGCGAGTGGGGTGCCAGGAGCACGTTGTCCATGCCCAGCAAGGGATTGTCGGGGGCAATGGGTTCCTGTTCGAACACATCCAGACCTGCACCTGCGATCGTGCCGTCGCGCAAGGCGGCAATCAGTGCCAGTTCGTCGACCACCGGGCCACGTGCCATGTTGATGAGATAGGCGCTGGACTTCATCCGTTTGAGTTTGTCGGCGTTGATGAGATGACGCGTCTTGTCATTGAGCAGCACGGTGATGACGACAAAATCAGATTGCTGCATCAAGTCATCCAAGGCCACTTTTTCGCCCCCCAGCTCACTGATCACAGAGGCATCCACATACGGGTCGGCCGCCAGCATGCGCCAGCCAAAGGGTCGGGCCAGCTTGAGCAATTCGCGACCAATGCCGCCAATGCCAATCACGCCGACGGTGCGCGTCGTCAGCCCCAAGCCCATGAAGTTGGTCCGCTCGTTCCAGCGGTTCTGCCGCGTCAAACGGTCCTTCTCGATCAAGCGTCCGGCGATGGCCAGGATGAAGGTCAGCGCCGCCACCGACACGGGTCGCTGAATGGCCACCGGGGTGTTGGTCAACATGACGCCCTTGTCGCTCAATGCCTTGACATCCACTGAGTCGTAGCCCACTCCATGTCGCGCAACGATCTTGACGCGCAGGTCCTTGCCAGCAACAGAGGCGGCGGTGACTCTTGGTGTGTTGACATACAAACCGTCGTAGCGGGCCATGATTTGCGGCGTGATTTCAGAGATCGACTCGGGAATGAACTCCCATTGCAAGTCGAGTCCCGGTTGCGACAAGAGTTGCAGAGGGGCCGATCCGAAAGAGGGCAGTCCCCCCGGGGTGAGCAGGTCATGGGTGAGGCCGACGAGGAAGGTCATGGGGAGTGATCCTGATTTTTGCCATAGTGCTGTTGGCGACAACTTGCATGGAAACCCTAGTTTACAGGTGTGCATAGCGCTTCTATCGTGAGCGCACGTTCAAAGACGTTTTCGATTCGCTTTCAAAAGCGAGCGCATTGACACCTCTATTCATCACGACAGGAGACAGGCATGACCATGGTTCGAACGCTTCTCGGCGGATTCCTCGCGGCCGCATTTTCATTCACTGTGCATGCACAGCAGGCGATCACCTTGCATGGGGCGTCCCAGTTTGGAGATGACCATGCTTTCACCAAAACCATGGTGCGTTTTGAAGAGCTCGTGAAGAAGTACTACGGCAAGCCCATCAACTTCGTGCTGCACAAAAACAGCGAGTTGGGGCTCGAGAAAGATTATTTCGCCTACATGAACCAGGGCAAGGCGGTGGATTACGCCATTGTGTCTCCGGCCCACATGTCCACCTTTTCCAAGGCAGCACCGTTCATCGATGCGCCGTTTCTCTTCTCCGATCTGAACCACTGGAACAAGGTTTTGGACCAGGACGTGTTAAAGCCTGTGGCTGATGAGATCGCCCAAAAGGCCGAGGTCATGCTCATTGGCTATGCCGGCGGCGGTGTTCGCAACATCTTCTCCAACAAGTCAGCCACCAACCTGGCAGAACTCAAGAACCTCAAGGTGCGGGTGCAAGGGGCACCGATTTGGAGCCGTACCTTCCAGGCCATTGGCATGGCACCGACCGTCATTGCCTACAACGAGGTTTACAACGCCATTCAAAACAACGTGATCAATGCGGGTGAGAACGAAGCCGCTGGTGTTGAGGCCATGAAGTTCTATGAAGTTGGCCCCAATCTGCTGATGACACGTCATGCCATCACCATCCGGCCCTTGTGCTTCTCGGTCAAGACCCTGAAGAAGTTGCCGCAAGATTTGCAGGACGCCATCGTCCGCGCGGGCAAGGAAGCCGGGGCTTACGGCCGGCAGATCGAGTCTTCCGAGGATCAGGCCAAGCTGGACAAGTACGCCAAAGAGGGCAAGCTCAAACAAGTCGCATTCACTGAGCGTGCCCAGATGCAAAAGCTGGTCGAGCCGGTCATGGCCGCCTATGCCAAAGAAGTGGGCGCCGAGGCCATTTACAACAAAATCAACGCGCTCAAGTAAGCGGCTTTGATCTGACGGCAGCCAGCCTGCTGGCTGCTTTTTTTATTGACTTGGGTTCCAGATGTCTTCTTTCCTGCGACTGGCTCACCGTTTGCTGATTGTTTTATTGGCGCTCACGGTCCTGCTGTTGATGATTCCCGTCAGCATGCAAATCGGATCTCGATTCTTCGAGTGGATTCCACGCTACATGTGGACCGAAGAGATGAGTCGATTTTTCTTCATCTGGATGGTGATGCTGGGCGCCACTGTGGGTGTGCGCGAGGGCCTGCATTTTGATGTCGATATCTGGAACGAACCCAGCCCGTCCGTGGCCCGCTTTCTGCGTTGGGCCAATCGCTTGTTGGTCTTGGCCTTTGCCGGCGTGGTGCTGTACTGGGGCATCGAGTTCACCCAATTTGGCTGGAACCAAACCTCTGAACTTGCCGATTTGCCGATGTGGATGATCTTCATCGCCTGGCCGATCGCCGGTTTTTTCTGGATCGCTTTTTTACTGGAGAAGATGTTGCTCGATAGCGAACGCGATGATCAGCAGGGGATGCACCTATGAGCTCTGCAATTTTGTCCCCCGGCTACGCCGCTCTTGTGTTGTTTGGCTGCTTCTTCTTTTTTTTGATCCTGCGTGTGCCAGTGGCTTTTGCCTTGGGTCTGGCGTCTTTGCCTGTCTTGCTGATTGAACCGCGACTGTCTCCCATGGTGCTGTTCAATGAAATGTTCAAGTCCTATAACTCGTTCATTTTGTTGGCGGTGCCATTCTTTTTGCTCACCGCCAATTTGATGAACGTGGGGGGCATCACCGATCGTTTGATGCGCTTGTCGCGTGCGCTGGTCGGTCATTTCCCCGGCGGCCTCGCTCAGATCAATGTGATCTTGTCGGTGTTTTTTGCCGGCATCTCGGGCTCTTCCACCGCCGATGCGGCCAGCCAGGGCAAGCTCTTCATCGAGGCCCAGGTGAAAGAAGGCTATGACCTGTCGTTCTCTATCGCCATCACGGCGGTGTCGGCGGTTCTGGCGGTCATCATTCCGCCCTCGATTTTGATGGTGGTGTGGGGCGGGGTGATTTCCACCTCGATTGGCGCCATGTATTTGGCCGGTATCGTGCCCGGCTTGCTGATCGGGCTGGCTCAGATGGCGACGGTGCATGCGTATGCCAAGAAGCGCAATTACCCGGTCTACCCGCGCGCTTCTTTCTCGGACTTTTTTCAGGCGGCCATCATCTCCATTCCCGCCCTGTTGACCCCGGTCATCATCGTAGGCGGGATTTTGTTGGGGTGGTTCACGGCGACCGAGTCCGCGGCTGCAGCGGTGCTGTATGCGGCAATCCTTTCTTTGCTGGTGTACCGCGAGATCAACCTGAAGCAATTCTGGGATGCGGTGGTCGACACGGGCAAGTTGTCTGCGGTGGCCTTGTTTTGCGTTGGCACCGCCTCTGTGTTCGGCTGGCTGTTGGCCTATTACCAAATCCCCAAAGCCTTGCTGTCCAATGTCCAGGCCATGGGCATGGGCGTGACGGGTGTGGGCATCATGATTGCCCTGGCCTTTTTGGTGGTGGGTTGTTTCCTTGATGCGATTCCCGCCATCATCATCGTCGGTACCACCTTGCAACCGCTGGCCGAGTCGGTGGGCATGCACCCGGTGCATTTCGCGATTGTGGGTATCGTTTCCCTGGCGTTTGGCTTGATCACGCCGCCATACGGCATGTGTCTCATGATTTCCTGTGCCGTGGCCAAGGTGCCTTTGCGCTTTGCGCTCAAAGACACCATGATCATGCTGATCCCGATGCTGGTGGTGTTGTGTCTGGTGATTGTCTTCCCCGACATTTGTCTGTTCCTGCCCCGCATGTTCTCGCCCGATATGTTGAAGTGAGCCTCCGGATGAAAATCGAGCCCATTTCCCAAGTGCTGGGGGCCCGTATCTCGGGCCTCGATCTGAATCAGCCGCTGACCGAAGATCAATTTGTTCAGATAGAAGCAGCCTTGCACCAACATGGCTTCATTGTGATGCCTGAGCAACTGTTGAGTGCTGAAGCGATGGTGCGCTTCGCGCGCCGCTGGGGACGGCCTGAGCCGCATGTGATCGACACCTTTCATCATCCTGCCGACCCGAATGTGCTGATGCTGTCCAATGTCTACAAAGACGGCAAGCCCACGGGGCTGGTGGATGCGGGCACCTATTTCCACTCCGATTATTCTTACCTGGCGGATGCGGCACGTTGCACCATGCTGCATGCGATCAACGTGCCGTCGGGGCGCAACGGCACCACCTTTGCCAATCAGGCATTGGCCTATGCCGAGTTGCCTGCGTCCACCAAGGCCCGAATCGACGGGCTGATGGTGAACCACCACTATGGCAACCGCGATGATCTGAATCCACAGTCCCGAACGGTGGCCTCTGTCCTCAACGACAGCCAGCAAAAGAAAGTGGATTGGGTCCAACATCCCTTGGTCCGTGAACACCCCTTCACCGGACAAAAGGCTTTGTATGCGGTCAGCGGCAGTTCATTCACCGTCGAGGGCATGCCCGAGGCGGAAGGTGTTGCCCTTTTGGATGAACTCAAAGAGCATGCCACGCAAGACAAGTACTGTCACACCTTCGACTACACCAATGGCGATGTGATTGTGTGGGACAACGCCTTGCTGCTGCACAGTGCGCCCTTGATTGATTTGACTCGCCCGCGTGAATTGTGGCGAGTGACGGTGAAATACGCCTGAGCCAGAAACAACGCCTCAGGCACTCTCGCGCGCCATCACTTCAAAGCCCAGGTCAACTCGAGGAGACGCGATTTTTTCGCCGCGCAAGCGAGCAGCCAGCATGTCTGCGGCCACTTCGCCGATCCGGGTGGCATGCACCTTGACGGTGGTCAGTGCGGGCTCCAATTCAGCAGCCAACTCCAGATCGGCAAAGCCCGCGATGGCCATGTCCTGCGGGACACGCAGCCTGCGGCGGTGACACTCCATCAAGGCCGACAAGGCCAAGGCGTCGTTGCTGAGGAAGACCGCGGTGACAGCTTTGCGGGCATCGATCAATTGCCCGATGGCGTGCCGACCTTGGTCCATTTGTACCCCAGCAGCTACCCAGACCGGGTGCAGTTGAACCCCCGCTTTTTTCGCCGCGGCCTGAAAGCCACGGTAACGCATTTGGGTTCGTCCATCGCGTCCTCCCACAAACCCCAACACCCGATGGCCGCGTTGGATCAAATACTCTGCCATGGCCTGACCGGCTTTCAAATTCGAGAACCCCACCACCATGTCGATGGGGTGTGCTGGCAGGTCCCAGGTTTCCACCACCGGAATACCAGAAGCCACCATTCGTTGGCGTGTCAGAGGGCTGTGCTGCGAACCTGTCAACACCATGCCATCCACCCGGCGACCCAGAAAGGCCCGCACCAGCGAGTCCTCTTGTTCGAGTTGGTACTGGGTTTGCCCCAGCAGCAGTTGATAGCCCAGGGCATCCAAGCGCTGCTGCAGGCCCAGCAGGGTCTGCGCAAAGATGGCGTTGTTCATCGTCGGCACGATCGCGCCGATGATGTGGCTCTTCTGGGACACCAGGCTGGTCGCGTTGAGGTCGGGCACATAGCCTGATTGCTCAATCGACTTCAACACCTTTTGCAACGTTTCGGGCTTGAGCAATTCGGGCGCATTGAGCGCACGCGATACTGTCATGGGCGACACTTTGGCCAACTTGGCCACTTCGGTGAGTCGAACTTTGACAGGGGTCGATTTCATGTCCTGCAGTCTAAGGGGAAACCTCAATTTGACTTTGGTTGACGCGGGTCAATGAAAAGATTAGCATAAAAATGTTAGCGCAAACATTAAAGGAGACAACATGATTGACCATCTTGCAACATTCTCGCGCCGCGCAGGGCCACGTTTGCTGGCTGCTGCAGTCCTCGGGGCTGCCTTTGTATCCGTGCAAGCGCAGACCACCTTGACCTTCGGGGGCTCGGACGCCATTGGCTCCATTTTGGACAAGCAGAACCTGGCTTTCACCAAGTGCGTGAATGACCGTGGTGCCGGCAAGCTCAAGGTCAACTTCATTCAAGGCGAACAACTGGGCACCGATGTCCAGGTGATCGAGCAGATGATGCAGGGCTCGGTTCACATTTACGGTGACGTGCTGGATTGGTATGCCAATTGGGTCAAGGACTTTTCCATTCTGGCCTGGGGCTTTACGTTCCGGGACGCCGACCACATGCAGAAGTTCATCGACAGCGATTTGTACGCGGCCATGGCGGAGAAACTGAGGAAAGAGCAGGGCATTCGCATCCTGGCGGCGTCGCCGACCCAGCCCCGCATTTTGTTTGCCAAGAAACCTGTCAAGTCCTTGGCCGACCTCAATGGCGTGAAGATGCGTGTACCCGAAATCAAAACCTACCTCACCTTGTGGGAGACCTTGGGGACCAAGCCCAGCCGTCTGGCCTGGGGGGAAATTTACTTGGGCATGAAAACTGGTGTGATTGAAGCCGCCGAAGGGCCGATATCGTCGGCCTACACGGCCAAGTTTCATGAGGCGGCCAAGCATGTCATCCGCACCGATCACCTCATGGCCTCGAGCCACATCACCATCAACGAAAAGGCCTATGCGGGCCTACCTGGCGATCAACAGAAATTGTTGAGCGACTGCGCCAAAGATTCGGTCAAGGGCGCGCGCAAGATGGCTGAACTCGACACCGATGAAACCCTCAAGAAAATGGCCAGCGAAGGTGCCACAGTCTCTCCCATCGACAAAGGGCCGATTCAGCAACGCGCGCGTGACGCCGTGACCCGCATGGAAAAAGACGGTGTATGGTCCCCCCAATTGTGGGACACCATTCAAAAGATGTAAGGCGGGTTCATGAAATTCCTCGATGGAGTGGTTGACCGCATTGGTCAGCTGGAGAAATGGCTGGGCGTTTTTTTGGTGCTGGCCATTGTGGTGATGATTGCAGTGCAAGTGGTGACCCGATATTTCTTTGATCAACCGCTGGCATGGGTTGAAGAGTTGGCCACGTACGCATTCATCTGGACGGTTTTTTTGGGGGCATCCTATGCCCTCAAGGGACAGCGCCACATTTCCATCGAGGCCTTTCAATTGCTGTTGTCGCCACGCGGGCGTGTGTGGTTGCAATTGTTCATTTGGTGTGCCGTTCTGGCTTTTTTGGTGACCGTCATTCCACAGGCATTCAAGGTCATGTCGGTCGAGTCGAGATCCAAGTCGGTCTCGTTGCCCATCGACATCCCTCGGATGTGGTTTTATTCATTTCCCCTGACCCTCGCTTGTTGCTCCATGCTCATCACCACGGTGCAGGGTGTGTTGCATACCCTGACGCGATTGTTCAGCGTTGCTGAGGCGGGAGAGGCCGCATGACCGCGTTGCTTTTGTTTGGCGTTTTTGCCCTGCTGGTGGCATTACAGATTCCGATTGCTTTTGCCATGGGCCTGGCGGCTCTGGGGGTGATTGGATTCACGCAACCGATACCGCTGACCATCGTCATCCAACGCATCGGATCGGGTCTCGACAGCTTTGTCCTGCTGGCCATTCCCTTGTTCGTCTTGTCGGGACATTTGCTCAACCGTGGTGGCATTGCCGACCGTATTTTTGAATTTGCGGCGGCGCTGGTCGGCCACATCCGGGGCGGGCTGGCGCATGTGAATGTGCTGGCCAGCATGATTTTTGCCGGCATGTCAGGCGTGGCCCAGGCCGATGCGGCAGGGTTGGGGGTGGTGGAAGTCAATGCCATGAAGAAGGAGGGCTTTGAGGGTGCCTTTGCGGCGGCTGTCAGCGCGTCATCGGCCATCATTGGTCCGATCATCCCACCCTCGGTCATCATGGTGGTGTACGCCGTGATGGTGCAAGCTTCGGTGGCAGATATGTTTCTGGCGGGTTTCCTGCCCGGCATCCTCATGGGGCTGACCTTGATGGTCATGATCTATTGGCTGGTGAGCACCGGGCGCACGCCGTGCCCCGAGCCAGTCCCCTTCAGTGCGATTCGCCTCTGGACCACCTTCTGGCGGGCGATTCCTGCGCTCATGGCGCCCATTTTGCTGACCCTGGGCTTGTTGCTGGGCGTGGCCACGCCCACCGAGCTGGGGGCCGTCACGGCGGTGTACGCGGCTGTGCTGGGTGTTGCCTACAAAGAGCTGGATTTCAAAGGCCTGGTCGATGCCGCCAGAGAGACTCTGCTGACCTGCGGCATCATGGCCTTCATCATCGCGTGTGCCGTTCCTTTCGGCTGGGTGGTGGCCACCTCGCAAGTGCCCATGCACCTGGCGGAGTTCATGATGTCCCTCTCGGACAACAAATGGGTGATTCTGGCCATCATCAACATCGCGCTGATGCTGGTGGGCTGCTTCATGGAGACCACCGCGATTTTGCTGATCGCCACGCCCACCTTGTTCCCGCTGATCGTGGCTTTGGGGGTGGACCCGGTGCATTTCGGCATCATCCTGGTTGTCAATCTGTTGATTGGAACGCTCACGCCCCCGTTCGGGGTCATCCTGTTCATCATGATGGACATCGCCAAAATTTCTCTGGGGCAAATGGTCCGTGCCGTGATTCCCTTCTACATTCCCTTGGCCTTTACCCTGGTGGTGGTCACTTACTGGGAAGGTTTCGTGCTGGCAGTGCCGCGCTTTTTCAGTGGCCATTGAGCCACTGCCTCGGGCAGGGGGCTGCATGCCCGGCTCAGTCTCATGGTCGACTTTGCCGGGCGGGTTCCTTGGTTACAGTATCCTGCTGGAGTCCCCCAAACTGAACCGTTCGGGCTTTGGTATCAACCCTGTCACCCTTGCGTGACCAGGATCCTTCTAGACAGGCGTTATGGCATGAATCCTTTTCAATACCACCGTGCAGTCTCTGCCGACGAGGCCCGGGCCCAATTGGCTTCGGACGATCAGGCCCGGTTGCTGGCCGGGGGCATGACCCTCATCCCCTCCATGAAACACCGCTTGTTGGCGGTCAGTCGACTCATCGACATTGGCCGTTTGTCGGAACTCCAGGACATACGGGTCGAGCCGCGTGAAGTCTGGATCGGGGCAGGGGTGCGGCACCACCAAGTGGCATCGCATGCCGAGCTGAAAAAAGTCCTGCCCGGTCTGGCTCAACTGGCGGGCTTGATCGGTGATCCGCAGGTCCGCGCGCGCGGAACGCTGGGTGGATCGATTGCCAACAACGACCCTGCAGCCGACTATCCTGCGGCGGTCTTGTCCCTGGGAGCCACGGTGGTCACGACCCAGCGCGACATTCCCGCCAGCGAATTTTTCCTGGGCATGTTCACCACGGCGCTGGAGCCCGATGAGGTGATTCGCGGTGTGCGCTTCCCGATGCCTTTGCGCAGTGCCTACGCCAAATTCCGTCACCCCGCCTCTGGCTATGCGATGGCCGGCGTCTATGTGGCCGATTTTGGACCGCAGGATCGGCGTATTGCCGTCACCGGCGCCACCGATGCCGTGTGCCGCTGGCCCGAGGCAGAGGCGGCGTGGCAACGCGGTGAGCCGGCCCCGGCGTTTGTGCACGACGGATTGCTGGACGATATCCACGCCCCTGCGCGCTACCGTGCACACCTGACCGGACTCATGCTGGAACAAGCGCTGCAGCACATCGCCTGAGCGTCTTTCTCGTCACCCCATTCAACGCATCTCTATTCATCATGAAGATTCAACTCCAAGTCAATGGCAAGCCGCACCATGTGGAGGTCGAGGACCGAACCCTGCTGGTCGACCTGTTGCGCGAAACACTGCGCCTGACCGGCACCCATGTGGGCTGCGACACCAGCCAGTGCGGTTGCTGCACGGTACACATGGATGGTCAGGCCGTGAAATCCTGTTCGGTGCTGGCCGTACAAGCCGATGGCAGCAGCATCACCACCATTGAAGGTTTGGGTGACAAAGGCTTGCACCCGGTGCAGCAGGCGTTTACCGAGTGTCACGCCTTGCAATGCGGCTTCTGTACCCCGGGCATGGTCATGGCCACGGTGGATTTGTTGCGTCGTTGCCCGATGCCGTCGGATCAAGAGATCGCCGAAGGGCTGGCTGGTAACCTGTGTCGCTGCACGGGCTATGTCAACATCGCTGCGGCCGTGAAACAGGCCGCCCAAGCGGTGAAAGGCGGTGCAGCATGAACCAGCCCGCCACCCAGGCCGGGGTGCAATACGCCCGTGCCGAAGACCATCGTTTGATCACTGGGCAAGGTCAGTTCACCGCCGACTACCAGTACCCTGACATGCTGCACATGCATGTGATTCGTTCGATGTACGCCCATGCCCGGATCAAACGAATCGATCTCAGTGCGGTCGCTTCAGCGCCCGGTGTGCGCTGGGTGATGACCGCTGATGACATCGATGCCCACGGTGGTCAGGATTTGCCCAACGCGGTGGCCGTCAAAGATCGCTTTGGTCAAGCCCAGCGCGTGGCCCGCATGCCGGTGCTGGCCCGGGACACCGTTCGATTTGTGGGGCAACCGATTGCGATGGTCATTGCCGACACGGCTTACTTGGCGCAGGATGCGGCTGAGTTGGCCGACATCGAGTTCGAGATTCTCGATGCCGCGTCCACCATGGAAGCCGCGCTGCAACCGGGAGCCCCAGTGTTGCATGAAGCATCGCCCAACAACGTCTCGGCAGAGTTCGAGGCCGGCGATCACGCCGCCGTCGAAGCCGCGTTTGCCAAGGCGCGTCATGTCAGCACGGTTCGCGTCAATAGCCAGCGGCTGATTCCTGCGCCGATGGAACCTCGCGCCGTGTTGGCGGTCTACGACGAAGCCCATGACCGTACCCGCGTGCACACCCCGACCCAGGGCATCTTGGGCATGCTCGGGTTTCTGTCTCAATCGACCGGGTTGCCTGCGGACAAACTGGAGATCCAGACCCAGGATGTGGGGGGCTCCTTTGGCATTCGCGGTGGATCGTTCTCCGAACATGTGGGGGTGGTCATTGCTGCCCGGGTGCTCAAGCGTCCGATTCGCTGGGTGGGGTCGCGCTCCGAGGTGTTCGTGAGCGACTGGCATGGCCGTGCGCTGTCCCTGGAGGGCTCTCTTGCGCTGGACGAGCAAGGGCGAATCCTGGCGATCCGCTTCCACGATCAGGTCGATCTGGGGGCCTACAACGCCTACATGAGCACCTTCATCGGCACCCGCAACTTGTCTGTCACGATGGGTGGGGTTTACAAGGTGCCGGCGCTCTACATGCGCTCCGACCTGGTGTACACCAACTCAGTGCCTATCTCGGCCTACCGTGGCGCGGGTCGTCCCGACATTGCCTATGCCATCGAGCGACTGATCGACTACGCGGCACATGAACACGGCTTCGACCCGATCGAGTTGCGCCGCAAGAACTTCATTCCGCCCGCGGAATTTCCCTTCACCACCGCCAACGGCACGGTGTATGACACTTGCGAATGCGAACGTGTCATGGACCGCGCGTTGGTGTTGTCCGACTACGCTGGTTTTCCCAAGCGCCGGGACGAGGCTTTGAAGCGCGGAAAACTGCGCGGGATTGGCCTGGCCACTTATCTGGAAGCCTCGGGTGCGGGTGGCGCCCCCAAGGACCAGGTGCAGGGCGAGTTCGACGCAGCGGGTGTCTTGCATGTGTATGGTGTCACGGGGGCCTCCGGGCAGGGGCATGAAACCTCGTTTGCGCGCATCATTGAAACCGAATTGGGGCTGCCGCCCGAGCAGGTGCGATATCGTGCAGGCGACCCATCGCGTAGCCTGATCGGCAACGGCACGGGAGGTTCTCGAACCCTCTACGGTGCAGGCAGCGCCATTAAAAACCTGTGCCAGAACATCCGGCAACAGGCGCAGACTGCTCTGGCCAGCCTGTGGCATTGCGATGCCAGCGAGATTCGCTTCTCCCAAGGGGTGTGGCTGCGCGACGGACAGGCCGGACCAGGGCTGGACTTCGCGTCACTGTGGGGCCAGTTGTCGGCCGAACAGCGCAAGGCCTTCGATGTCATGGGTGAAGCCCAGTCGGGCTCGACATTCCCCAATGGTTGTCATGTGGCTGAGATCGAAGTGGACCCCAAGACGGGTATCACCGAAGTGGTGAACTACTGGGCGGTGGATGATTTGGGGGTGGTGATTTCGCCCCAGCTGGTGCGTGGCCAGGTCCATGGGGGCGTGGTGCAGGGCTGGGGTCAAGCCTTTTGCGAACAAGTGGTCTATGACGAGCAAGGTCAGTTGCTGTCCGGATCGTTCAGCGACTACGCCATGCCCCGTCTGGGTTGCATGCCCACGCTGCACAACGAGACGATCCAGGTGGATACCCAACTCAACTTGCTGGGTTCCAAGGGCGTGGGCGAGTCCGGTTGCACGGGGTCCTTGCCTTCGATCGCCAATGCCATGATGTCCGTCTTGCGTCCTTATGGCGTGACTGCGATGGATATGCCGTTCACCGCGGCCAAGGTGTGGGCGGTCATCAACGACCACCATCCTCGATGATGGGATGGCCAGGCCGGCAAGCCTGGCCCCCCGATCAGCGCTGGGGCATGGGCTGCATTTCCGTGGTCGCGCCTGCGGGCACATTGGTGCGGCAAGCGTTCATCACCACGGCCAGCGTGCTGTAGTAGCCATAGTGCGCCACCAAATCGATCACGCCCTGTTCGCCAAAGCGCGTGATGGCGCGCGCCCAAGTGGGGTCGCTGACGCTTTTGTTGCTGCGCAACTCGTCCAACACGTCATAGATGATGGATTCGTCATCGGTCATGGTGGAGGGGCGGCGACCTTCCAAAATGGCGTCGCAGGTGGCGGGTGCCACACCCTCGCGTTCGGCAATAGGACGGTGGATGGCCCACTCGACGGGCTGTGACCAATGCCTGGCCACGATCAGCACCGCGAATTCTGAATTGCGCAAACCAATGGTGTTGTGATAGCGCAGGTACTCGCCGACTTTTTGCAATCGGTTCATCAACTCGGGGCTGCGCACCAGCGGCACAAAGGGCCCACCAATCTTCCCCCGCGGGCCGCTGGTCAGCTCTTTCATGGCGGCTTGCTGCTCGGGGGTCATTTGATCTTCGGGGATCGGGGGCATGCGGTCTCGTGACATGGTACTTCCTTGATTTCAGCGGCCCAGGGCCTGGTTGACGCGTGGCATGACCTGCTCGGCCATCAGCACCATCGAGCGACGTGCCAGGGCGGGATCGGCCCAGTCCAGTCCAGCATAGACCAGCTCGCCAAAGCCTCCCAACTTTTCATGCAACGCGAGAATCTGTTCAACCACCTCATTCACACCGCCGGCGATGACCAGGTTGTCCAGGATCTCGTTCAACGGAACCGGGTTTTCTGGGGTTTGCCCATCCACGCTGAAGACGGCATCACGCTTGCCTTTGCGCAGCTTGTGGTAGAGGTTGCGGTAATAAAAGCGATAGGGGCTTTGCTCGGAGTCACGACCATAGCTCTTGGCCACCTTGTCGTCGTCGTGGACCATGATGGTGCGGGCCACACGCCAATCACTCTTGAGCGCGGTTTGGCCCACCTGGCTTTTGCCCTTGACGTAGTTGTCCCAATGCGAGGGCAGCCAACGGTCGTAAAGAAAGTTGGCCGACATCGGGTGGAAGTCCTTCTCGCCCATGGCAATCACCCCTTTGGAGAAAGGGGCCACCACAGTGCCCACGATCTCGGGGCGCGGGCTTTGATAGGGCTTGTACATCATGCCAGTGTTGGTCACCTGGTCGTAGGTGAGTTTGGTCGAAACCTTGAAGCGGTTGTCTGGCAAGTCGATATCGAACGGCGCTTGAGATTCCCAAATCTTCAGGATCACTTCAATCGACTCTGCAAACATCTTGTTGCGGTCTTCATGAAAGATGCCCAGCGCTTCGGCGTCTGATGGCAAAGCGCCAGGGCTTACCCCTAGGATGAAGCGCCCTTGGGAGAGGTGGTCGAACATGGCCGCATGACAAGCCACCAGCACCGGATGCAGGTGCGACAGGTTGGTGGTGCCCGTGCCCAGCTTGATGTTTTTGGTCGAGTGGATCAGCGTGGCCTGAAACAGCATGCTGCTGGTGATGTTCTCGACCAGGTCGGTGAGGTGTTCTCCAACGAAGGCATCGTAATACCCCAATTCATCGGCAAGGATGATGATCTCTCGATCTTCTCGCAAGGTGTCGGTGGGGTTGCGCGATGCAGGATGCACCGGCATGGTGAAGTAACCCAGTCTCATGAGGGACGTCCCATTCAAATAAAAAAAAATAACGGGCAGAAGGCCCGACAAGCGTCAGACAGTCAGCAACTGGCCAGACCAAAACAGCAGTGGGCGCTGATCATGGGTTTGGTAATCTTGCACCCGCGACAAGACGATCCAGTGGTCTCCGCCTTCGATCAGCGACTCGGTCACGCATTCGAAATGGGCGGCCACATCCGCCAGCACGGGGGGAGCATCGGAGGCATCGCTGGTCAAAGGCACGCCCTCGAACTTGTCCAGTTTGGGGTTGGAAAAGCGTTTTGCCAGTTCAGCTTGATGATGCGCCAACACATGGATGACATGACGCTTGCCAACATTGAATTGCTCCAGATTGGGCGAGGTGCGCGCGATGGACCACAGAACCAGGCGTGGCTGAAGGGAGACGGAATTGAAACTGCTGACGGTCAGGCCCACGGGTCGACCCGTGGTCATATCGCGTGAAGTGATGACGGTCACGCCGGTGGGAAAAACACCCAAAGCATTGCGAAAAGCTCTGGATTCATCAATGGTGGCTTGCGTCATCGCGTTCCCTGGATTTGGTTTTTGTGTGAATCGGGGCAGTTGAACATGGCAGGCGATCGCATCGCTTCGCCTACGTGACAAACTCATGGTTTTACCCAGGGCTTTGCGCGTCTTCCCTATTGCGCGTGCGAAGTGTTCAACCGCAAAATCCCTGCCATTGTGCAACTTTCAGAAATCCGAGCGCGAACCAGTGTTATCGGATGATTCCAACATGCCTGTTTTGAATATTCGCGGCGCCCACATTTTTCATGAAGTCTATGGAGACAGCGGCCCGTGGCTGGCGCTGAATTCCGGGGGGCGACATCGTTATCTCGAGATGGCACCGTTGGCGCAGGCGGTGGCTGCCAAAGGTTTTCGGGTGTTGGTGCATGATCGCCGCAACACCGGGGCTTCGGACATCATCATTGGCGGAGAGGGGAGCGAAGAGGACATTTGGGCCGACGACCTGCATGCCCTGCTGCAGCACTACAACGCCTTGCCGGCGTTTTTGGGCGGATCGTCTGCCGGGGCCCGTCTCTCCATGACCGTGTTTCGTCGGCATCCTGAAGCGGTGCGCGGCTTGCTCCTGATGCGCGTCACGGGTGGGGCCTTTGCAGCGGGTCGATTGCCCAACACCTACTACGGTCAATTCATCAAAGCCGCTCACGCAGGCGGCATGGCGGCCGTGTGCGAAACCGACCCTTACAAGGAGCGTCTCGCGCTCAACCCCGCCAATCGCGAACGTTTGATGGCCATGGACCCCAGGGACTACATGGCGGTGATGGGCCGTTGGCTGGCCAACTTCACCAGCGGCCCGGTGGGACCGGTGATGGGGGTGCCCGAGGACGAGCTCCGCTCCTACCAGGTGCCATCATTGGTGGTGCCGGGCAATGACAAGACCCACTCCAGTGTGAATGGCCTGGCTGCCGCGGAATTGATTCCGGGGGCTGAGTTGTTTCGCTTGCCCATCGAGGACCAGGACGTGGACCTGATCCCCTTTCCGGACTGGAAACCTCATTTCGCTGCGCTGGCTGACAAGTTTGCCGAATTCATGCGCCGTCACGCAGGCTGACGGTCGGATGTAACGCTTGCTCGGGCACCCGAGAAACCAGAAGGCCTCTTAATGCCTGTGAAGGCCTCTTAAGGCCCGGAGCAGTGGGTGAAGTTGTCAAAGCGGCTTGAAGCCAATGTCTTTGACGACTTTGCCCCAGTTGACCAGATCGCGGTTGAGCAGTTCGGTGAAATATTCGGGCGGCTCGGTGTGGATCTCCAGGCCCAGCTTTTTCATGCGATCTCGCACATCGGGTTGGGTCAGTGCCCAGTTGAATTCTTTGTTGAGCAGGTTGACGATGTCCTTGGGCAAGCCGGCCGGTGCAATCATGCCGAACCAGCCCCCCGAGGTGAAGCCCGGAACCGTCTCGGCAATGGTTGGGACGTTGGGATAGTCGGGTGAGCGGGTGGCACGCGCAATCCCCAGCAGTCGTAACTTGCCAGATTCTGCGAGGGGTTGCACCGAGATGAAAGACCCCATCGAGGCATGAATCTCGCCGCCCATCATCTGAGTGAACACATCGCTCATGGCGCGATAAGGCACGTGCATGTATTCGAAGCCCGCCATCATGCGGAATTGCTCTGAGGCGAAATGCAAGAAGGCACCTTCACCATTGGTACCAAAGGTGAGCTTGCCCGGGTTGGCTTTGCCGTGGTCGATCAACTCCTGCACGGTTTTGAAAGGTGTTTTGGGGCTCACCACCAAGGCCAGGAAGTTGGAGGCCATCATGGCGATGGGCGTGAAGTCTTTGCGAGAGTCATAGGCCACCTTGGAATACGCCAGAGGCACGATGACCATGTTGCCGCCTTGGCCACAGCCCAGGGTGTACCCGTCAGGAGCAGCTTGCTTGATCAGTGACAAACCCAGCTGACCTGCCGAGCCAGCCCGGTTATCGATCACGACGGGTTGTCCCAAACGCTCGGTCAGTTTGGGGGCAACCAGGCGAGACAGGATGTCGCAACTGTCACCACTGCCTGCTGGCACGATGATACGGATGGGCTTGTTCGGATAGCCTTGAGCAGATGCTGTACCGACATGCATGCCGCACAGGCCCAGACCGAGTAGCAAGGATGAAAGCAATCGTGACAGGTAACGCATGACAACCCTCAGGAAATATGGCTCCATGAAGCTTAGCAGGCTAGATTGTTTTGTGAAGTGACCCCGCGCTGCGCTGGACTATCGTGGGAGTGACAGGTTCTTTGAGAAGCTCGCCCCCAGAATCCTGCTATCTTTTGTCTGGAGAATATGTCATGCGTCTCGGTTACTTCACCATGCCTTTGCATCCCCTGGAACGTGACACCACCCAGACCTTGCAAGAAGATCGGCAAGCGATCATTCATGCCGACCGACTGGGGTTTTATGACGCTTTTGTCGGCGAACATTTGACCGACAAAGCCGAGAACGTCACCAACAGCCTGTTGTTCCTGGCCACCTTGATCGGCGACACCCAGAACATCATGTTGGGGACCGGTACTTCCAACTTGTCGCATTCGCACCCAACCCTGATTGCTTCGCAAAGCGCGATGTTTGACCACCTGGCCAAAGGACGATTCATTCTCGGCATCAGCCCGGGCGCCTTGGCCTCCGATGCCGAGGCCTTGGGTATCCTCGATCAGGATCGCAACAAAATTTTCGCTGAGGCCATCGATGTCATTTTGGCCATCTGGGAGCGAGATCCCCCCTACGACATTGAGTTTCCCAACAACCGTTTCAAAGTCACCACCCGTGCCACCAGCGTGCCCGCGATTGGCCGCGGTGTCCTCATGAAGCCCTATCAGAACCGCCGCCCCGAGATCGTGGGCACGGTGGTGGCGCCGAACTCGAAAGGCGTGATCGCCATGGGCCAGCGTGACTTTCATCCGATGTCAGCCAACTTCCTGCTCTCGCATTGGTTGCCCAGCCATTGGGCCAATTACGCCGAGGGCAAACAAGCGGTAGGGCAAACCGCCCGTGTGTCTGATTGGCGGGTGGCCAGAACCATTTTTGTCGCCGACGACGAAGCCACCGCGCGCGCTTACGGCAAGGAAAACAGCAACAGCCCTTACCGCTACTATTACCGCCAGATGCTGACCAAGATGATGATGTCCAAGCGACATGTCATTTTCAAACGCCACGATCAAGAGGACGACAGCTTGCTCACCCTCGATCGCCTGCTGGATGACTTGGTGTTGTGTGGCACGGTGGATCAGGTGGTTGAACAGATTCTTCGTTTGCGCGAGGAGGTGGGTGACTTTGGAGAAATCGTCTACGCGGGCATGGATCAGGTCGACCCCCAATTGTCCATGCGTTCGATGGAATTGATGGCCCATGAAGTGATGCCGCGCGTCAATGAGGCCATTCGACAGGGTTGGAGCATCAATGCCGATGCCGCCACTCACTGACGGTTGCTGGCCAGCGGCGCTTGTCATCAGTGCGGTGTGAGCGCCGATTCCCCCTACAATTTTCTTTTTTTGGGGGAAATCATGCTCAAGGGTAAAACTGCACTGGTCACGGGCTCGACCAGTGGTATCGGACTGGGGGTTGCGCTGTCTTTGGCTCAGCAAGGGGCCAACCTCGTGCTCAATGGTTTTGGCGACAGCCAGGGGGCATTGGAGGCGGTGCGCGCCACGGGGGTGCGAGCCGAGTACCACCCGGCAGACATGAGCAAGCCAGCAGACATTGCCGACATGATGTCATTTGCCGCCAGCCAGTTGGGGCGCGTGGATATCCTCGTCAACAATGCCGGCATTCAGCATGTCTCACCCATCGAAGACTTTCCCGTCGAGCGTTGGGATGCGGTGATCGCCATCAACCTCACCAGTGCCTTTCACACCACCCGTCTGGCCTTGCCCGCCATGCGCGCGGCCAACTGGGGACGGATCATCAACATTGCCTCCACCCATGGGCTGGTGGCCTCTGCCAACAAGTCGGCGTATGTCGCCGCCAAGCATGGCATTGTGGGCATGACCAAAACAGTGGCCTTGGAGACAGCGACCACCGGGGTCACGGTGAATGCGATTTGCCCAGGTTGGGTGTTGACGCCGCTGGTCGAAAAACAAATCCAGGCCCGCGCGCAATCGGCAGGCATTCCGGTTCAGCAAGCTGAGCATGAATTGCTGGGTGAAAAGCAACCTTCGCTTAAATTCACCACGCCCGAGCAGTTGGGGGCCCTGGCTGTCTTTTTGTGCACACCCGGTGCGGACAATGTGCGCGGCGTGGCCTGGAATGTGGATGGTGGCTGGGTGGCGCAGTAAGCTTGACACGCACCGCCTGCCCAGACGGTGCGTGGAATGGGCGGGTCAGAACCCGACGTTGGCGCCGCCCTTGAGTTGCAGAATTTCACGCGCCTCGTCAGGGGTGGCGATTTCCAGTGACAACGCTTCAATGATGGCGCGTACCCGGCGCACCTGCTCGGCGTTGGTTTTTGCCAATTGACCAGGAGAGTCCCACAACGAATCTTCCAGACCGACGCGCACATTCCCACCCAGGATGGTGGACATGGCGGCGGTGGGCATCTGGTGACGACCCGCGCCCAGCACGGACCAGACGTAGTCGTTGCCAAACAGGCGGTCGGCCGTTTGCTTCATCTGCATCACATGTTCGGGATGCGGACCGATACCGCCCAAAATGCCAAACACCGATTGGATGAACAAGGGCGGTTCGACAATCGCTCGCTCCAGAAAGTGCGCAGCCGTGTACAGATGGCCGATGTCATAGCATTCGATCTCGAAGCGCGTTTGATTGGCGCGACAGGACTCGAGGATGTATTGGATATCCTTGAATGTGTTTTTGAAAATCCGGCTGTCCGAGCCCGCGAGATAAGGCTCTTCCCAAGGTTGCTTCCAGTTTTTGTAGCGACCCAGCATGGGGTACAAGCCAAAGTTCATCGAACCCATGTTGAGCGAGGCAACCTCGGGCTTGAGTTGCAGGGCTGGTTGCAGGCGCTCTTCCACATCCATGGTCGGGGCACCACCGGTGGTGAAGTTGATGACCACGTTGGAGCGCGACTTGATGTCCGGCGCGAATTCGCGGAAGTACTTGGGATCTTGGGTCGGTTGACCGGTCTGCGGGTCGCGGGCATGCAAATGCACGATGGCTGCTCCCGCCTCGGCTGCGCCCACAGCGGCATCGGCGATCTCCTGCGGCGTGATCGGCAAGTAAGGTGACATCGTGGGCGTGTGGATCGCACCAGTCACCGCACAGGTGATGATCACTTTGCGTTTCGGACGATAAGCCATCGAGATCTCCTTCGGCGAGGCGTGGGGGTTGGGATTCGGCGCATTGTGTCACGCCCCATGAAGGCATGACCAGACGAGGGTGTCGCCTGCGCTCACCCTCTTCTTGGCTCGGCGGGCAATCCCCCTTACATCACCCGTGTTGAAGCCCCACCGATTGCACGCCTGCGATGCAGATTTCTTCGTCCTCGTCACCGGTGCCGCCGCTGGCGCCCACCGCGCCCACGATTTGACCAGCCGCGTTTTTGATGACCACGGCGCCGGGCTGGGGCAGGAACTTGCCCTCCGATGTGGCGGACAAAGAGACAAAGAAATTCGGGTTGTCCTTGGCGCGCTGGCCCAGGACTCGGCTGGAAACGCCCATGCCAGCAGCCCCCCAGGCCTTGGCACGCGCGATGTCGAAGCGGAACATGCTGGCGCCGTCTTCCCGTGCGTAGGTGATGACGTTGCCAGAGGCATCGAGCACGGCGATGCCCATGGGTTGGTAGTTGGCCTTGCGGGCAGCCTGAATGGCGGCGGCCACGATGCGTTGGGCTTGGTCGAGGGTGAGTGAAGTCATGATGGCCTTGTTTGAAGGGAGGATGAAGGGCGGAAACCGAAAATTATGTCACGCTTGAAATTAAAATCCCGACCCAATGAACACCTTCCAAGGCTTGTTGTCGGTCGCTCCCATGATGGATTGGACCGACAGGCACTGCCGTTATCTGCACCGCCTGATCACACGGCACACCGTGCTTTACACCGAGATGGTGACCACCGGCGCCTTGCTGCATGGCGATGTCCCACGGCACTTGCGCTTCCATGAGAGCGAGCATCCCCTGGTCTTGCAACTCGGGGGCAGTGAGCCTGCCGAGTTGGCCCATGGCGCCCGATTGGCGCAGCAGTGGGGTTACGATGAGGTGAACCTGAACTGCGGTTGTCCTTCTGAACGGGTGCAAAAAGGCGCGTTCGGCGCTTGCCTGATGGCCGAACCCGGCTTGGTGGCCGATGGCGTCAAGGCCATGTGCGACGCCACCTCGCTGCCGGTGACGGTGAAGCACCGCATCGGTCTGGATCAGGATGAAAGCCTGGGCATGGTCCTCGACTTCATCGGACAGGTCAGTGAGGTCGGTTGTCGTCTGTTCATCGTGCACGCTCGCAACGCCTGGCTCAAAGGTCTTTCGCCCAAAGAGAATCGCGAGATCCCCCCCCTGCGGTACGAGGTCGTTCATCAGTTGAAGCAAGCTTTTCCGCATTTGCAGATCGTGGTCAATGGCGGCTTGAAAACGAACGATCAGATCGCGGCGCAGTTGACGCAAGTGGATGGCGTCATGGTGGGGCGCGAGGCCTATCACAACCCCTGGATCATGTCGGACTGGGATCGCCGCTTTTACAACAGCGAAGCGCCCGAACCAGACCGGGATGCCGTCGAGCGGGCCATGGTGGACTACATGGAGCGCGAGGCGCGCGAACACGGGGTCGGGTGGTATTCGATTGCGCGCCACATGCTGGGTCTGCGGCATGGGCAGCCAGGGGCGCGTCGTTGGCGTCAGGTCTGGAGCGACCACCGGCTCAAGGCGGCTTCACCGCGCGAGGTCATGACGCGCGCGCACTCCGCGCTCATCGGTCTGGCCTGAATCAGTTGGCGGCTTCGAGGCCGCTTTGGAAATGCGCTTGCATGAGCCGCGTGCTGGCCTCGGCATCGCGTGCCAGCAAGGCCTGCATCAATTGGCTGTGTTCTTGCAGGGATTCGGAGATGCGGCCCGTCTTTAGCAGCGACTGGTGCCGGTTGAGTTTCATGACCTTGCGCAGGTCCAGCACCATTTGCTCGCGCCACCGGTTGTCCGACAGCTCCAGCAGGCGCATGTGAAAACGCTCGTTCAGCGCAAAAAACGCTTCGCGATCGTGTTGTGAGTTTTCCAGCGCCTGGTGCAATTCTTGAAGCTCTTGCAATTGGGCGTTGCTGGCCTGGCGGGCCACGGCGCCAGCGGCGTCGGACTCCAGCAGGGCCAGCAGGTGGTAGACATCGGTCAGGTCCTTTTCGTTCACCTCGGTGACGTAGGCGCCCCGGCGAACCTTCATGGTGACCAGGCCTTCAGCGGCAAGCACCTTCAAGGCCTCTCGCAGGGGGGTGCGACTGATGCCATAAGCCTCCGCAATCTTGACCTCGTCGATCCAGCTGCCGGGCTGAAGTTCTCGCGCAAAAATGCGCTGCCGGATCAGTTCGGCAACCTCTTCATACAAGGCGCGAGGGGTCAGGGTGATGGCGGCCATGGGTATTTTGTCAGCTTAGAACAATATTATGCATCAATAATTATGAATCACGAACACTGTTTTGGCCTAGAATCCCTGATCGCCGTGTGGGTCGTCGAACCGAATCTCCCGATGGAAGTTGCGGGGGCATCCGTTACCCACAGGGCTTGAATTTCTTTCCTCACCCGATCCACCAAGGTTGCCGCCATGTCATCCTCCTCCGAATTCAAAACCGCAACCCTTGAGGCCTGGGCCCAAGCCGCTGCCAAATCTGCGCCAGGCGGTGATGTGAGTCGGTTGAACTGGATCACGCCCGATGGCATTGCCGTCAAGCCGCTCTACACCGCAGCAGATACGAAAGATTTGCCGCACGCCGATACGCTGCCGGGGTTCGAACCCTTTCTGCGTGGGCCTCAAGCCACCATGTACTCGGTGCGGCCCTGGACCATTCGTCAATACGCCGGCTTCTCCACCGCCGAGGAGTCCAATGCCTTCTACCGCAAGGCGCTGGCCGCAGGCGGGCAGGGGGTGTCGGTGGCGTTCGACCTGGCCACCCACCGTGGATACGACAGTGACCATCCGCGGGTCACGGGTGATGTCGGCAAAGCCGGGGTGGCCATCGACTCGGTCGAGGACATGAAAATCCTGTTCCATGAAATTCCGCTCGACAAGGTCTCGGTGTCCATGACCATGAACGGGGCGGTGTTGCCTGTGTTGGCGGGTTATGTGGTGGCGGCTGAGGAGCAAGGGGTGTCGCAGGACAAGTTGTCGGGGACCATTCAGAACGACATCCTCAAAGAGTTCATGGTTCGCAACACCTACATCTACCCGCCAGAGCCCTCGATGCGCATCATCGGCGACATCATCGAGTACACGTCCAAGAACATGCCCAAGTTCAACTCGATTTCGATTTCGGGTTATCACATGCAGGAAGCGGGCGCGAACCAGGCATTGGAGATGGCATTCACCCTGGCCGACGGCAAAGAATATGTGAAGACCGCGATCGCCAAGGGCATGGATGTGGATGACTTTGCCGGTCGCCTGTCCTTTTTCTGGGCAGTCGGGATGAATTTTTATCTCGAAATCGCCAAGATGCGAGCCGCCCGTTTGTTGTGGTGTCGCATCATGAAGGGCTTCAACGCCCAGAACCCGAAGAGCCTGATGCTGCGCACCCACAGCCAGACATCCGGATGGTCGCTGACCGAACAAGACCCCTACAACAACGTAGTGCGCACCACCATCGAGGCCATGGCTGCCGTATTTGGCGGCACCCAGTCTCTGCACACCAACAGCTTTGACGAAGCCATTGCGTTGCCCACCGAGTTCAGCGCCCGCATCGCTCGCAACACCCAGTTGATCATCCAGGAAGAAACCCACATCACCAACGTGATCGATCCCTGGGCGGGCAGCTACATGATGGAAAGCCTCACCCAGGAGATGGCTGACAAGGCCTGGGCCATCATCGAAGAAGTCGAGGCCATGGGCGGCATGACCAAAGCGGTCGACAGCGGTTGGGCAAAACTCAAGATCGAAGCGGCGGCGGCTGAAAAGCAGGCCCGCATCGACTCGGGCAAGGATGTGATCGTTGGCGTCAACAAATACAAGCTGGCCAAAGAAGATGCGATCGATATTCTCGAGGTCGACAACGTCAAGGTGCGCGAGGGCCAAATAGCCCGTTTGCAACACATCAAAGCCACCCGCAACAGCGCGGCGGTGCAGCAGGCGCTGGCAGCACTGACCGCTGCCGCCGAGTCGGGGCAAGGCAACTTGCTCGACCTGTCGATTCAGGCCATCCGCTTGCGCGCGACGGTTGGAGAGGTGTCCGATGCCTTGGAGAAAGTATTTGGGCGCCACCGCGCCGACACGCAAAAGGTGACCGGCGTGTATGCGGCCGCTTATGACTCGGCCGAGGGCTGGGAACAACTCCAGAAAGAAATTGCCGAGTTCGCCGAGCAGCAAGGTCGTCGCCCGCGCGTGATGATTGCCAAGCTGGGGCAGGACGGTCATGACCGCGGTGCCAAAGTGGTGGCCACGGCCTATGCCGACCTGGGCTTCGATGTGGACATGGGGCCGCTGTTCCAAACCCCTGAGGAATGTGCTCGTCAAGCGATCGAGAACGATGTTCATGCGGTGGGGGTGTCCACCTTGGCGGCGGGGCACAAAACGCTGGTGCCTGCGATCATTGCCGAGCTCAAGAAGCAAGGCGCTGACGACATCATCGTGTTTGTGGGCGGAGTGATACCGCGCCAGGATTACGAGTTCTTGTATGAGGCGGGTGTCAAGGGTATTTACGGCCCTGGGACGCCGATCCCCGCCAGCGCCAAGGATGTGCTCGAACAGATCCGCCAAGCGCAGGCAGCGGCCTGATTCCCATTTCCTCAGGCAGTTTCATGGCCTTGCTGGAAGACATCGTTCAGGGGCAGCCCATGGTGCAGCGTCGCGCCATGGCCAAGGCGATCACGCTGCTGGAGTCCACCCGTGCCGATCATCGTTTACAAGGCGATGCATTGCTGACCGGACTGCTGCCGCACACGGGCCGTGCGTTTCGCCTGGGCATCAGCGGCGTGCCAGGCGTGGGCAAAAGCACGTTTATCGAAGCCTTGGGCCTGCACCTGATTGCGCAAGGCCATCGTGTGGCCGTGCTGGCCATTGACCCTTCATCGACCGTTTCGGGCGGCGCTATTTTAGGCGACAAAACCCGCATGGAGCATTTGTCGGTGCATCCACAAGCCTTCATCCGGCCCAGCCCCAGCAGCGGCACTCTGGGCGGCGTGGCCGAGAAGACCCGTGAAGCCATGCTGGTGTGCGAGGCGGCTGGCTACGACGTCGTGATTGTGGAGACGGTGGGCGTGGGACAAAGCGAAATCGCGGTGGCCAACATGACCGACATGTTCGTCTTGATGCAACTGCCCAATGCCGGCGACGATTTGCAGGCCATCAAGAAAGGCGTGATGGAAATCGCCGATCTGGTGGTCATCAACAAAGCCGACATCGACCGCGATGCCGCCACCCGTGCCGAGGCGCAGATCACCAGTTCGCTGCGCTTGCTGGGTTTGCATGGACACCCGGGACGTGCCCATCACGATGAAAACCTGTGGCATCCGCAAGTGGTGCAAATCAGCGCTTTGCAGCAGCAAGGCCTGGAAGGATTCTGGAACATGGTCACGCAATTTCGCCGCGTGCAAGCATCCTCCGGCCGGCTGCAAGAGCGTCGTCAGCGGCAATCGTTATCGTGGATGTGGGAGCGCATCGATGCTGGCTTGAAGCAGGCGTTCCGATCCCATCCCGAGGTGCGTGAGCATTTGCCCCATGTCATTGATCAAGTGGCCCATGGCCAGCTCGCGGCGTCCTCTGCCGCCCGATATCTGTTGCAGTTGCAACAACCTTCCAACAACCCCATTCCTCACTCCACCCATTAACCCCTCGCAGAGAAGATCATGCAAGACATCATTGAACAACTTGAGAAAAAACGCGCTGCAGCGCGATTGGGCGGTGGTCAACGCCGCATCGATGCTCAGCACGCCAAGGGCAAGCTGACTGCACGCGAGCGTCTGGAAGTGTTGCTGGATGAAGGCACCTTCGAGGAATGGGATATGTTTGTCGAGCATCGTTGCACCGACTTCGGCATGCAAGACCAGAAAATTCCTGGCGATGGCGTGGTCACCGGGTACGGCATGATCAACGGCCGACTGGTGTTTGTCTTCAGCCAGGATTTCACGGTTTTCGGGGGCGCCTTGTCCGAAGCCCATGCAGAAAAAATCTGCAAGATCATGGACCAGGCGATGAAGGTTGGCGCCCCGGTGATTGGTCTCAACGACTCGGGCGGCGCCCGCATCCAGGAGGGGGTGGCTTCGCTGGGGGGCTATGCCGATGTGTTTCAACGCAACGTCATGGCCAGCGGCGTCATTCCGCAAATCAGCATGATCATGGGGCCCTCGGCCGGTGGTGCGGTGTATTCACCCGCGATGACCGATTTCATCTTCATGGTCAAGGACAGTTCCTACATGTTCGTCACGGGCCCTGAAGTGGTGAAAACCGTGACCCACGAGGAAGTCACGGCCGAAGAGTTGGGCGGAGCGCTCACCCACACCACCAAGAGCGGGGTCGCCGACATGTCGTTTGAAAACGATGTCGAAGCCCTGTTGATGTTGCGCCGCCTTTACAACTACTTGCCGCTCAACAACCGCGAAAAGCCGCCGGTGCGCCCCAGCGGTGACCCTGCCGATCGAGCCGATATCAGCCTGGACACGCTGGTGCCCGACAACGCCAACAAACCGTACGACATGAAAGAGCTGATCGTCAAAACGGTGGACGACGGTGACTTCTTCGAACTGCAGCCCGAGTACGCCAAGAACATCATCATTGGCTTTGCGCGCATGGGGGGGCAGAGTGTGGGCATCGTGGCCAATCAGCCCTTGGTGCTGGCCGGTTGCCTGGACATCAAAAGCTCAATCAAGGCGGCGCGTTTCGTGCGCTTTTGCGATGCGTTCAACATTCCCGTCATCACCTTTGTGGACGTGCCCGGTTTCATGCCCGGAACCAGCCAGGAGTATGGCGGCATCATCAAGCATGGCGCCAAATTGCTCTACGCGTATGCCGAATGCACCGTGCCCAAGATCACGGTCATCACCCGCAAAGCCTATGGCGGCGCTTATGACGTGATGTCCTCCAAGCACCTGCGCGGTGATGTCAACTTCGCCTGGCCCAATGCCGAGATCGCCGTGATGGGCGCCAAAGGGGCGGTGGAAATCATCTTCCGTGAAGACAAGAACGACCCGGAAAAACTGGCGGCTCGCGAGGCCGAATACAAGGCCCGTTTCGCCAACCCGTTTGTCGCGGGTGCACGGGGTTTCATTGACGATGTGATTCAACCGCACGAGACACGCAAGCGTATTTGCCGATCGCTGGTCATGCTCAAAGACAAGAAAATTGAAAACCCCTGGCGCAAGCACGGGAACATCCCGCTGTGAGTCGAGAGGAAATCACCATGTTCACCAAAATCCTGATTGCCAACCGCGGTGAGATCGCTTGCCGTGTCATTGCCACCGCTCGAAAAATGGGCATTCAAACCGTGGCGGTTTATTCTGAAGCCGATCGCGAGGCGCGCCATGTGGCCCTGGCCGATGAGGCCGTGCTGCTGGGGCCGGCACCCTCCCGTGAGTCGTATCTGGTGGCTGACAAGATCATTGCCGCTTGCAAGTCCACCGGCGCACAGGCCGTGCACCCGGGGTATGGCTTTTTGAGCGAGAACGAAGACTTTGCCAAACGCTGCGAAGAAGAGGGCATCGTCTTCATCGGCCCCAAGCATTATTCAATCGCGGCCATGGGCGACAAAATCGCTTCCAAAAAATTGGCCAATGAAGCCAAGGTCAACACCATCCCCGGCTACAACGAAGCCATTGAATCTGCCGAGAAAGCGGTTGAGATTGCCAAGGGCATTGGTTATCCGGTGATGATCAAGGCGTCCGCTGGCGGCGGCGGTAAAGGGCTGCGTGTGGCCTTCAATGACAAGGAAGCTTTCGAGGGCTTCACCTCTTGCCGCAATGAGGCTCGCAACAGCTTTGGCGATGACCGGGTGTTCATCGAAAAATACGTCGAAGAACCACGGCACATCGAGATCCAGGTGCTGGGCGATTCACACGGTGAGGTGATCTACCTCAATGAGCGCGAGTGCTCCATTCAGCGTCGTCACCAAAAGGTGATTGAAGAGGCGCCGTCCCCCTTCATCAGCGACGCGACCCGCAAGGCCATGGGCGAGCAGGCAGTGGCCTTGGCCAAAGCCGTGAAATACCAAAGTGCGGGTACCGTCGAGTTTGTGGTCGGCAAGGACCAAAGCTTTTATTTCCTCGAAATGAACACCCGTCTGCAGGTCGAGCATCCGGTGACCGAATGCATCACCGGCTTGGATTTGGTCGAGATGATGATTCGCGTGGCCGCTGGCGAAAAATTGCCCATCTCGCAAGCCGACGTGAAGCGCGACGGCTGGGCCATCGAGTGCCGCATCAATGCGGAAGACCCCTTCCGCAATTTCCTGCCTTCGACCGGCCGTCTGGTGCGCTTTCAGACACCGACCACCACCATGGCGCAAGCCGACACCGAGCATTTGCTGGGTGTTCGGGTGGACACCGGGGTGCAGGAGGGCGGCGAGATTCCGATGTTCTACGACTCGATGATTGCCAAACTGATCGTGCACGGCCGTGACCGCAACGAGGCGATTGCCAAGATGCGCGAGGCCCTGAATGGATTTGTCATCCGAGGCATCAGCTCCAACATTCCGTTCCAGGCCGCGTTGCTGGCACATCCCCGTTTTGTCAGCGGTGAGTTCAACACAGGCTTTATCGCCGAGCATTACGGCAAAGGCTTCCGAGCCGAAGATGTCCCGCATGCCGACCCGGATTTCCTGATTGCCCTGGCCGCCTTTGTGCGACGCAAGTCACGCGAGCGTGCCGCCAGTTTGAGCGGTCAATTGCCAGGCTACGATGTGAAGGTCGGACAAGATTATGTGGTGGTCGAGTTGGGCGCCGGAGGGCAGCATCGCTACGTCCCCGCGCATGTGGACGATTTCCCGGGGCAACACGGTGTGGCGGTGATCAAGGTCAACGACAAAAACTACGCCATCGAAAGCCGATCGCGCCTGAACGACATCTGCATCCGAGGCACGGTCAACGGGCAGCCTTTCACCGCACAGGTCGAGCGGGGCACCGCTAAAAATCCGCTGGCCTTGCAGGTGCAGCACAACGGCACGCGCATCGAGACCCTGGTGGTGTCGCCACGCATGGCCGAGTTGCATCGACTCATGCCCCACAAGGCACCGCCCGATCTCAGCCGCTTCGTGCTGTCGCCGATGCCAGGTTTGTTGGTCGAGGTGTCGGTGCAACCGGGACAGAAAGTCCAGGCGGGCGAACGTGTGGCCGTGATCGAGGCGATGAAGATGGAGAACGCCTTGTTTGCCACCCAGGACGCGGTGGTCAAGCAAGTGGTCGCCAGCAAGGGAGAGTCGCTGTCGGTCGATCAGGTCATCATCGAGTTCGTATGAGGGGGAGCGCATGAGCACACGTCCCTTCAAAGTGCTGGGTATCCAGCAGATCGCCATTGGTGGCCCCGACAAGAAAAAGCTGCAGAAGCTGTGGGTGGACCTGTTCGGTCTCGAGGTCACCGGTACCTTCCGCAGCGAACGTGAAAATGTGGATGAGGATATTTGTGCCATTGGCCAAGGGCCATTCAAGGTCGAGGTCGATCTGATGCAACCCCTGGACCCCGAGAAAAAGCCGGCGGTGCACACCACGCCACTCAACCACATTGGTCTGTGGATCGATGATTTGCCGACTGCTGTGGAGTGGCTGGGTCAGCAGGGCGTGCGTTTTGCCCCAGGCGGAATTCGCAAGGGTGCGGCTGGGTTTGACATCTGTTTCGTGCATCCCAAAGGCAACGACGAGTTGCCCGTCGGTGGTGAGGGGGTTTTGATTGAGTTGGTCCAGGCCCCGCCCGAAGTGGTGAGTGCCTTTGCACGATTGGCCGCCGCATGAAATTGCTCGACAGCTTGAAGGACACCCAAGACTTCGTGTCCCTGCGACGGGATATCCACGCCCACCCCGAACTGGGCTTTGAAGAGCACCGGACTTCACAACTCGTGGCCGACCGTTTGCGTGAATGGGGGCTGGAAGTGCACACGGGTATTGCCGGCACGGGTGTGGTGGGCGTGCTGCGTTGTGGGGAAGGTCCTCACACCATCGGTCTGCGGGCCGATCTGGATGCGCTGCCCCTACAAGAGGACAATCATTTCGCCCATCGCTCGACGCACGATGGCCGCATGCATGCCTGCGGCCATGATGGACACACCACCATGCTGCTGGCAGCGGCCTGGCATTTGTCTCGCAGCCGTGACTTCAACGGCACCGTCAACTTCATTTTTCAGCCAGCGGAGGAAATGGGCAAAGCCGGGGCCAAGAAGATGGTCGACGAGGGCTTGTTCGAGCGTTTCCCCTGTGAAGCGGTCTTTGCACTTCACAACTATTCCACCGGTCAGGTTGGCAACTTTGCCTTGAATCCGGGGGCCCTCATGGCCTCGAGCAACACTTGGCGGGTGGTGCTCAAGGGACGCGGTTCTCACGCCTCATTGCCGCACACCGCCCTCGATCCGGTGGCGGCCACCATCAACCTGGCGCAGCAACTGCAAACACTGGCCAACCGGTTGATCCATCCGGCTGAGCAGGTGTTGCTGGCGGTGACGCAGATTCAAGGGTCTGGCGCACCCAATGTCATTCCCGACGAGGCCTGGGTGGGGGGAACGATTCGCACCTTTTCCGAAGAAGCCCTGGATCGACTGGAAGCGGGTCTGCGCCAAACTGCCGAGCACACGGCGCACGCCCACGGTTGCACTGCAGAGGTCACGTTCCGACGTGCTTCCCCGCCCGTGATCAACCACCCCGAGGAGGCTCGGTTCGCGGCCGAGGTGATGCGCGACATCGTGGGGGATGCCATGGTCATCGACAATTTCACCCCGGTGATGGCCGCCGAAGATTTTGCCCACATGCTGAAGGTCCGCCCGGGTTGCTATGCTTTCATCGGCAACGGAGACGGAGACCACCGCTTGCCAGACCACGGTCCTGGCCCCTGTCTGATCCACAACACCTCGTTTGATTTCAACGACGCCATCATTCCGATTGGTGCCACTTATTTTGTCCGACTTGTCCAACGCTGGACGGCGCGTTCCTAGGAGATAACCATGTCCCGATTCAACCTGACCCGACGCACGGTGAGCGCATTGGCAACCGCGACGCTGTGCCTGGCGGTGCTGCCCTCTGCCCATGCTGACCGCGTCATTCGAATGGTGGTTCCCTTTGGTCCCGGCGCAGTGCAGGATGTCATTGCCCGCACTTTTAACGTCGAACTGGGCCAGGCGCTGGGGGCCACGGTGGTGGTCGAGAACCGCGCTGGCGCAGGAGGCACACTGGGGACTTCTCAGGTGGCGAAAGCGGCAGCTGACGGCAACACATTGGTGATGTCCGCCGCCAGTCACACCTTGGCGGGACATCTCTACGCCAAGCTCTCCTACGATCCCATCAAAGATTTTGTCGGAGTGTCCTTGTTGGGCTACTCGGGTTATGTGATTGCAGCGCCTGCCAATTTAGGTGTCAATCAGTTGAGCGATTACATCCGACTGATCAAATCCAAACCGGGCCAACTCAATTACGCTTCAGCGGGCAATGGCAGCGCCACCCACCTGGGCATGGCCTCGTTCCTGGCCAAGTCGGGGACCGAGATGCAGCACATCCCCATGAAGTCGACCGGCGACGCTGTCAACGAAGTGTTGGCGGGGCGTGTGCAGGGCGTGACTTCGGCCACCATCGGTGTGGTGGGGTACCGTCAAGACCCGCGCATCAAGTTGTTGGCCTACACCGGCACGCAACGATCGAAATTTTTGCCCGAGTTACCCACTGTCGCGGAAGCGGGTGTTCCGGGCTACCGGTTTGATTCCTGGCTGGGGGTGTTGGCCCCCGCAGCAACTCCGCCGGCCGAGCTGCAGCGCTTGAACCAGGCCATGCAGAAAGTGCTGGCAGATCCCGTGGTGCAAGAGCGGCTGGCGCGTCTGGGCGTTGAGCCTCCCCCTCAGCATGTCTCGACGGATGAGTTTCAAAAAATTCTTCGAGCCGACTGGGATGCCGCCGGCCAGATTGTGCGCGTGTCCGGCGCACGCCTGGAGTGATTGGCCAAGCGAAGCGAGCGCAAGGCTCGTTTTATTTTGGCGTGGGGTTGTGACGTGAACGGGCCCGGGCCAGGGCCGCTTCAATGATGGCGCGCTTGCGGTCCAGCGCGGCGTTGTCTTGAGGGTCGGTGTGGGTGAGCGTGCTCAGCTGCTCCAGTTTTTCCTGGGCCTTGGCCGTTTGCCTGAGCTGGTGTTCTGACTCTGCTTGGCGCAGTCTTTCCTGTCGTTGGGCATAGCGAGTGCGTGCCTGATTCGCCTCGACTGGAGACCAGGCTTGCCAACCGGTCGCCGCACCACTGACGTTCTCCACCTCGATGCAATCCACCGGGCACACGGGCAGGCACAGCTCGCAACCTGTGCAATAAGCCTCGATGACGGTATGCATGCGCTTGTGCGTGCCGATGATGGCATCGGTGGGGCAGGCCTTCAGGCACAGTGTGCAGCCAATGCACCAACTCTCATCGATCCAGACCACGGTGCGTGGCAGCTCCTCACCGTGTTTAGGGTTGAGAGGGATGATGGGATGGCCGGTGATCGACGCCAAACGCTCAATGCCCTCCTGTCCTCCAGGCGGGCATTGGTTGATGGCGGCCTTTCCGTCGGCCATGGCCTGTGCATAGCCTGCGCAGTCCGGGTAGCCGCAACGCGTGCATTGCGTTTGCGGCAGAGCGTTGAGCAAATCTTGCGTCAGGCTCAAGCGTGACGACGGGTGCTGCGGGTGGCTGTCTTGGCGGGCACCGTCTGGGCTTGGCGTGCCACCTTGACTTTGACACTCGATTTGCGAGCTGCCGACGTCACGCTGGCTGAGGTGCCGATGGCTTTTGCCTTGCCTGTGGCGATCGCGCCACGAGCAGGCTTGCTGGCTTTGGCCGCCACGGGATTGGCTCCGTTGGGATGCTTCAGGATGAATTCGCGCACCCTGGGGTACACCACCTCGCGCCACCGGCGACCGCTGAAGATGCCATAGTGGCCCGCACCTTTGACTTCCAGATGGTGAGAGTCATGGCGGATGATGCCGGTGCACAGCTTGTGCGCGGCTTCGGTCTGGCCAGAGCCGGAAATGTCATCGAGCTCACCCTCGACCGTCAGCAAAGCGGTGGTGGTGATGTCTTGTGGGCGAACACGTTCGAGCTTGCCCGAGGGAGAGCGCACATCCCAGGTGCCGCGAACCAGTTTGAATTCCTGGAACACGGTGTTGATGGTCTCCAGATAGTAATCGGCATCCATGTCGAGCACGGCGTTGTACTCGTCGTAGAACTTTCGATGAGACTCAGCACTGGAGTTGTCACCCTTGACCAGATCTTTGAAGTAGTCGTAGTGACTGCTCAAGTGTCGGTCTGGATTCATGGCCACAAAACCGGTGTGCTGCAAAAAGCCGGGGTAAACGCGTCGGCCGGCACCGGGGAAATTTTGCGGCACACGGTAGATCACATTGTTTTCGAACCAACTGAAGCTCTTGTTCATGGCCAGGTTGTTGACCGCCGTTGGTGAGCGGGTGGCGTCGATGGGGCCGCCCATCATGGTCATGGACAAGGGTGTCTTCTCGCCCCGCGAGGCCATCAAGGAGACGGCGGCCAGCACAGGCACGGTCGGCTGACACACGCTCATGATGTGGCAATTGCCGTAGTTGGCCTGGAGATGGCGGATGAACTCCTGGATGTAGTTGACGTAATCGTCCAGATGAAACTCGCCATCGGTCAGCGGCACCATGCGCGCATTTTTCCAGTCGGTGATGTACACCTTGTGGTCTGCCAGCATGGTGCGCACTGTGTCGCGCAACAAGGTGGCGTAGTGACCGGACAAGGGAGCAACGACCAGGATCACCGGTTGCGATTTGAGTTTGGTCAGGGTGGCTGCATCATCGCTGAAGCGCTTGAAACGACGCAACTCGCAAAAGGGCTTGTCCATTTCGACGCGCTCGTGGATGGCCACTTCGACGCCACTGACCGAGACCGACTTGATGCCGAATGCCGGCTTTTCATAGTCTTTGCCAAGACGATAGATCAAGTCGTAGGTGGCTGATATGCGCTGAGCCAACTGCGATTGCGCCAGCGGTGAGAGGGGGTTGCTGTAGAGCTTGGATGCCGCTTGAGCGAAGTCGGCAAACGGCTCCATCAGTGAGCGCTGGGTTTCGTAGATTTGGTAGAGCATGTGACTCGTGGCCTTTTGATTGCTGCAGCGCAATATAACAGTTTTGCGCCAGACAGAATTGGAGTCTGCCCCCCAATTTGCAAGGTCAGTTGTAGGTTTTGTGACAGCTTGGAGGCACAATCTTCAAGCCTACCCGGAACCCGACCTTCTCAGGTCCACTGAATCACGCCAAGCGCGCTCTTTTTATGACGACCCCTCCGAATCCATCGCCCCGCATGCCCGTCCTGTTTTTGGGACACGGCAGCCCCATGAATGTGATCGAAGACAACGCTTTTCGGCAGGGGTGGGTGCAACTGGGGCAACAGTTTGGCGCAGCAGGCCGCTGGGCCCGGCCCCGGTTGATCTTGTGCATCTCGGCCCATTGGACCACGAAGGACTGGTGGCTGACCACCATGCCCAAGCCCCGCACCATCCATGATTTTGGTGGTTTCCCCCAAGCGCTGTTCGAACAGCAGTATCCTGCTCCAGGGGACCCAGCCTGGGCGGCGAAGATTGCCCAAACGGTACTGCAGCCGGGCTCCGGGCAACCCTTGCACCTGGACCCCGAAGATTGGGGGTTGGACCATGGCAGTTGGGGTGTCCTCAAACCCATGTTCCCACAGGCCGATATCCCGGTCATTCAACTCAGTGTCGATACCCGTCGATCGGCGCAAGACCACTTTGCACTGGGCCAGCAATTGACGCATCTGCGAGAACAAGGGGTGCTGGTGGTGGCCAGCGGCAACACTGTGCACAACCTGAGGACCATGCAATGGTCGGCGGGCCCTGATCAGGCATATCCCTGGACGATCGAATTCGATCAATGGGTGGCCAAGCAAATCAGCGCGGGCACACCGCAGGGGCTGTGTGAATTCAGCTCCCTGGGCGAGGTCGCGCGATTGGCTCACCCCAGTGTGGAGCACTACCTGCCCCTGGTGGTGGCAGCCGGAGCCGCCACCTCAAGAGACACCCCGAGTTATTTCAACGATCAATTCCAGGGCGGATCGATCGCGATGCGCTCGGTGGTGTGGTCCTGAGCGTTTATTGCAGCACCTTGGCGATCGACGCGCACACATGCGCGATGTTCTTGGTGTTCAAGGCAGCAACGCACATGCGGCCGGTGTCGGTGCCGTACACGCCAAACTCGTTGCGCAGTCTAACCATCTGATCCTTGCTCAGCCCCGAGTAGCTGAACATGCCCACTTGCTGGGTGATGAAGCTCATGTCCTGCTTCACGCCAGCCGCTTTCAGGCCCTCCACCAGTTGCTTGCGCATCAGCTTGATACGCACGCGCATTTCGGCCAGTTCTTGCTCCCACAGGGCGCGCAACTCGGGTGTGCTCAACACGGCCGCCACCACCGCGCCGCCGTGGATGGGCGGGTTGGAGTAGTTGGTGCGGATCATGATCTTGAGCTGCGAGAGCACGCGATCGGCTTCTTCCTTGTCGGTGCACAACACGGACAAGGCGCCCACACGTTCACCGTACAGGCTGAAGCTCTTGGAGAATGAGGTGGAGACGAAAAAGTTCAGGCCTGATGCCACAAATTTGGCCACCACGGCACCGTCTTCGGCAATGCCCTCGCCAAAGCCTTGATAGGCCATGTCAAGGAAGGGGGTCAGTTGGTGGGCTTTGATGGTGTCGATCACCTGGTCCCATTGGGCCGGGGTGAGGTCATAACCCGTGGGGTTGTGGCAGCAAGCATGCAACAGCACGATGGTGCCTGCCGCAGCCGCCTTCAAAGAGGCCAGCATGCCTTCGAAGTTGACGCCGCGCTTGGCAGCGTCGTAGTAGGTGTAGGTGTCGACCGTGAAGCCCGCCTGGGTAAACAAAGCCCGGTGGTTTTCCCAGCTGGGGTCGCTGATCATGACGTGGGCTTGGGGCAGCAGCTTTTTGAGGAAGTCGGCGCCAACCTTCAGGCCGCCGGTGCCACCCAGGCCTTGAACAGTGGCCACCCGACCACTTTTGACGGGCTCGGAATCGGTGCCAAACACCAGGCCCTTGACCGCTGAGTCATAGGCCGCAATGCCATCGATGGGCAGGTAGCCCCGGGCGGTGGGCGCTTTCATCATGGACTGTTCGGCTTGCTGGACGCACTTGAGCAGGGGCAGCTTTCCGCTGTCGTCAAAGTACACACCCACGCCGAGGTTCACTTTGTTGGGGTTGGTGTCCGCAGCGAATTGCTCATTCAGACCCAGAATGGGGTCACGGGGGGCCATCTGAACGGCAGAAAACATTGACATCTTCGGTCCTTGGGGGTGGAAAAACGGATAAGAGAGTGTGGTCAGCGGCGTCACACGCCGCGTACAAGCCGCAGAGTGCGATAGGCTATACGGTTCGACCGAGATTTTAAGTCATGCCCGTACCTTTCCCGACTGCCCCTAACCTGGCCGATGCAGCCGCCTCACAGCCTGCTGAAGGACACTTTGAGCGTTTCGAAGGGTCCCCCTTCGAGCTCTACCTGCCTTACCCTCCCGCCGGTGACCAGCCGCAAGCCATTGAAAAGCTGGTGGAAGGGGTGCGAGATGGAGAGATGTTCCAGACCTTGCTGGGGGTCACGGGCTCGGGCAAGACATTCACCATGGCGAACGTGATCGCCCGGCTGGGGCGACCGGCCATCATTTACGCGCCCAACAAGACGCTGGCCGCTCAGTTGTACAGCGAGTTCCGGGAGTTCTTCCCGAACAACGCGGTCGAGTACTTTGTCAGCTACTACGACTACTACCAGCCCGAGGCATATGTGCCGCAGCGCGACCTGTTCATTGAAAAAGACAGCGCGATCAACGAGCACATCGAGCAGATGCGGCTGTCATGCACCAAAAGCCTGCTGGAGCGTCGGGATGTGGTGATCGTGGCCACCGTGTCGGCCATTTACGGTATCGGCGAGCCGGAAAGCTATCACCGCATGGTCATGACCTTGCGTGTGGGCGACAAGTTGGGGCAGCGCGAAGTCATTGGTCAATTGGTGAGCATGCAGTACGACCGCAACGACCACGACTTCACACGGGGGCGTTTCCGGGTCCGGGGTGACACCATCGATGTGTTCCCCGCCGAGCACAGCGAGTTGGCCATCCGCATCGAGCTGTTCGATGACGAGGTGGAAAGCCTTCAACTCTTCGACCCGCTGACGGGTCGCATTCGTCAAAAGATACCCCGCTTTACCGTGTACCCCTCCAGCCACTATGTCACCCCCCGCGATCGGGTGTTGGCAGCGGTCGAGACCATCAAACTGGAACTGAGGGAGCGGCTGGATCAGCTGGTGGGCATGGGCAAGCTGGTGGAGGCGCAGCGCCTGGAGCAGCGCACCCGGTTCGATCTGGAAATGCTCAGCGAGGTGGGGCATTGCAAGGGCATCGAAAACTACACCCGACACCTCTCAGGGGCCCAGCCTGGTGAACCGCCCAGCACACTGACCGACTACCTGCCCAAAGACGCGCTGATGTTTCTGGATGAAAGTCACGTGCTCATGGGACAGTTCGGGGGCATGTACAACGGCGACCGCGCGCGTAAAACCACCCTGGTGGAATACGGGTTCCGCTTGCCCAGCGCCCTGGACAACCGACCGCTGAAGTTGCAGGAGTTCGAGCAGCGCATGCGCCAGTTGGTGTTTGTCTCGGCAACCCCGGCCGATTACGAGAAACAACACGCCGGTCAGGTGGTTGAGCAATTGGTACGCCCCACCGGGTTGGTGGATCCGCTGGTCGAAGTTCGACCCGCGGTGCACCAGGTCGATGATGTGTTGCAGGAAATCCGGTTGCGGGTGGAGCGGCATGAGCGAGTGCTTATCACCACCCTGACCAAACGCATGGCGGAGCAGTTGACCGATTACCTGACCGACAACGGCGTCAAGGTGCGGTATCTGCACAGTGACATCGACACGGTGGAACGGGTGGAGATCTTGCGTGACTTGCGACTGGGGACTTTCGATGTGCTGGTGGGCATCAACCTGCTGCGTGAGGGCATCGACTTGCCCGAGGTGTCGCTGGTGGCCATCCTTGATGCCGACAAGGAGGGTTTCCTGCGCTCAGAGCGAAGCCTGATCCAGACCATTGGTCGTGCGGCACGCAACCAGGAGGGCATGGCGATTCTCTACGCCGATGTGATGACCGAATCCATGCGTCGCGCCATTGGCGAAACCGAAAGACGCCGAGCCCGGCAGATCGAGTTCAACCGGATACATGGCATCACCCCTCGAACCATTGTCAAACGGGTGCGCGACCTCATTGATGGGGTCTACAGCGAGAAAGCCACTCAAGAAGCCGAACGGCGCGACCTGGCTCGGGCTAAGTTCGAGGTTCTGGACGAAAAAGACATGGCGCGAGAAATCAAGCGACTGGAAAAGCTCATGCTGGAACATGCGCGACAGCTCGAATTCGAGCAGGCGGCCCGGGTGCGCGACCAGTTGGCACACCTGCGCGAGCAGGTGTTGGGCGGCTCTGGCCACGACAATCTGGTGGTGCTTGGGTCAAAATCAGGTTAACCTAGGGTAAGTACTGAGTTGATGTCCTGGACAAAATTGGGCAAGATTCAGTACCCGAGCATTTTGTTCGGTTTTCCTGTTATACTTGACTTAACTAGTCGACTAAATCTTTTTTGTCGCTATAGCCCTGAAGGAGCTTGCCATGCGTCTTACCACCAAAGGTCGTTTCGCCGTCACCGCCATGATCGATCTGGCCCTGCGCCAGAACAGTGGACCCGTCACGCTGGCCGCGATCAGCCAGCGTCAGCAAATCTCCTTGTCCTACCTGGAGCAGTTGTTCGGCAAACTGCGCCGTCATGACCTGGTCGAGTCAACCCGTGGCCCTGGGGGCGGGTATACCCTGGGTCGCAAAGCCAGTGACATCACCGTTGCCGACATCATTGTCTCGGTGGATGAGCCCATCGATGCCACCCACTGTGGTGGCAAGGAAAACTGTCTGGGTGAAACAGGCCGCTGCATGACCCACGAACTCTGGTCCTCCCTCAATCAACGCATGGTTGAATTCCTGGATTCAGTCACCCTGCAAAAACTGGTGGATGAGCAGATCGCCAAGGGCGTGCAAATCGAAGACAAACCTACCGTCAAGCGCGCCATTTCCAGCGCGCCGGTGGTCAAACCCATCCGAGTCAATGCGCCCAATTCGGTTTTTGCACTCGGCAACGCTTTCGCCAAGGTCTGATCGACCCCGGACATCTACATGGACACGACACCTCATTTCCCTATTTACATGGACTACGGGGCCACGACCCCGGTGGATCCGCGCGTGGTTGACGCCATGATTCCCTGGTTGCGCGAGCACTTTGGCAACCCGGCTTCACGCAGTCATGCCTGGGGTTGGGAAGCTGAGGAGGCGGTTGAGAAAGCCCGCGCCGATGTGGCAGAGCTGATTGGCGCTGACCCCCGTGAAATCGTCTGGACCTCGGGGGCCACCGAGTCCAACAACCTGGCGATCAAGGGGGCAGCCCATTTTTACAAGTCCAAGGGCAAGCACCTCATCACCGTCAAAACCGAGCACAAGGCAGTGCTGGACACCATGCGTGAGCTGGAGCGGCAGGGTTTTGAGGTCACTTACCTGGATGTTCAGGCCGACGGTCTGATTGATCTGCAAGTACTGAAAGACGCTATTCGACCGGACACCATTTTGCTCAGCGTCATGTTCGTCAACAACGAAATTGGCGTCATACAAGATATTCCGACCATCGGAGCCATGTGTCGAGAGCGTGGCGTGATTTTTCATGTCGATGCCGCTCAGGCCACAGGCAAGATTGACATCAACCTGGCGCAGTTGCCAGTCGATCTCATGAGCCTGGCCTCGCACAAAACCTACGGCCCCAAGGGAATTGGCGCACTCTATGTTCGCCGCAAGCCCCGTGTCCGGTTGGAAGCCCAGATGCACGGGGGTGGACACGAGCGCGGCATGCGCAGCGGCACATTGCCTACCCACCAATGCGTGGGCATGGGCGAAGCCTTCCGCATCGCCCGTCTTGAGATGCAACAAGATCTGGCCAAGGCCCGTGCTTTGCACCAGCGACTGGTGACTGGCTTGCAGGGCATTGAGCAAGTGTTCATCAATGGTCATCTGGAGCGCCGCGTCCCGCACAACCTCAACATCAGTTTCAACTATGTCGAAGGTGAGTCCCTCATCATGGGGATCAAAGGTTTGGCGGTTTCGTCTGGCTCTGCCTGTACCTCGGCCAGTCTTGAACCCAGCTATGTGTTGCGTGCCCTGGGCCGCAGCGATGAACTGGCGCACAGCAGTCTTCGCATCACCATTGGTCGCTTCTCGACCGAAGAAGAGATTGATTACGCCATCAAAACCATCCGTCACAACGTTTCCAAACTGCGTGACCTCAGCCCCTTGTGGGAGATGTACAAAGATGGCATTGATCTGAGCACCATTCAATGGGCTGCGCACTGAAGCACACGGTCACCGTTATAAAAGAATCTCGGGAGAGTACAAATGGCATACAGCGAAAAAGTCGTCGATCACTACGAGAACCCTCGTAATGTCGGTTCGTTTGACAAGGGTGACGAAAGCGTGGGGACCGGCATGGTCGGCGCCCCTGCCTGTGGCGATGTGATGAAATTGCAAATCAAGGTCAATCCGGGCACGGGTGTCATTGAAGATGCACGCTTCAAAACCTATGGCTGTGGTTCAGCCATCGCCTCGTCTTCGTTGGTGACCGAGTGGGTCAAGGGCAAGACGCTGGATGAAGCCGCCGCCCTCAAGAACACCCAAATCGCTGAAGAACTGGCACTGCCACCGGTCAAGATCCATTGTTCCATCCTGGCCGAAGACGCCATCAAGGCGGCGGTGGAAGATTACAAAAAGAAACACGCGAACTGAGGTCCCGATGCCAGTCACCCTGACCGAGGCCGCGGCGCGGCACATCAACCGTTACTTGGGTAAGCGCGGCAAGGGCGTAGGCGTGCGGCTAGGGGTCAAAACCACGGGATGTTCAGGTTTGGCCTACAAGCTTGAATACGTGGACGAAATGGCGCCTGAGGACGTGGTCTTTGAGGACCATGACGTCAAAGTGATGGTTGACCCCAAGAGCCTGGCCTACATCGACGGGACCGAACTTGACTTTGTTCGCGAGGGCCTGAATGAAGGCTTCCGATTCAACAACCCCAATGAACGTGATCGCTGCGGCTGCGGTGAATCCTTCCGGGTTTGAGGTGAACGAGCCCAGCCATCACATGCCCGAGTTGGGCGCCGACGATTTCACGCTTTTCAATCTGCCTCGTCGTTTTCAACAGGCCAGCAGCGACATCGAAAGCCGTTGGAAAGACCTGCTCCGCCTGGCTCACCCCGACCGTTTTGCCGCGCAAGGGGCGGCTGCTCAACGGGTGGCCATGCAATGGGCGGTGCGCATCAATGAGGCCTATCAGCGCCTGAAAGATCCCCTGAAGCGAGCGGCCTATTTGTGCGAGCTCTCGGGTGCTCCTATCCAGGCCGAGAACAACACCGCCATGCCAGCGGCTTTCCTGATGCAGCAAATGGAGTGGCGGGAAGCGTTGGAAGAGGCGACCGACATCGAGTCCCTAGAAATACTCCACGAACAGGTCATGCAAGCCCGACGAGAGGGATTGACACGCTGCGAGTCCTTGCTGGATCAGCAAAATGACCCCGTCGCCGCGGCACAGCAGGTGAGGGGCTTGATGTTCATCGAACGCTTTGTGCGCGACGTTGAAACCCGGATAGACCATGTGGACCTTCGCTAGCGGCGACAATCACCCCCATGGCTTTGTTACAGATTTCCGAACCCGGTCAGGCCCCTGACCCTCATCAACGGCGCATTGCCGTCGGCATTGATCTGGGCACCACGCATTCTTTGGTGGCCAGTGTGCGAAATGGCGTGGCTGAATGCCTGCCTGACAGCCAAGGCCGTGTGATTCTGCCGTCAGCCGTCCGCTATCTGGAAGGTGGCGGGCGACACATTGGTGTAGAGGCCTTGGCCGCCCAAGCGCTCGATCCCCAAAACACCATTGTTTCGGTCAAACGTTTCATGGGCCGTGGTGTTCAGGACATTTTGCAACGCGAGCAACTGCCTTATCAGTTTGTCGACAAGGCAGGCATGTTGTCTTTGCAGACCCGTGCGGGCGAAAAATCTCCGGTGGAGATCAGTGCAGAAATTTTGGCCACGCTCAGGTATCGCGCTGAGGACACTTTCAACGACGACTTGTATGGCGCCGTCATCACGGTGCCCGCCTATTTTGACGATGCTCAGCGGCAAGCCACCAAAGACGCCGCTCAACTGGCGGGTCTGAATGTCCTGCGCCTCATCAACGAGCCGACGGCAGCGGCCATTGCCTACGGTCTTGATCATGGCAGTGAAGGCATATACGCCATTTACGATCTGGGCGGTGGTACCTTCGACATTTCAGTGCTGCGGCTCACCCGTGGTGTTTTCGAGGTGCTGGCCACGGGGGGTGATTCGGCGTTGGGGGGGGATGACTACGACCGTGCCCTGGCGGATTGGATATTGAGCACCACTGGGCGTCAGACCCCATCGGATCAAGACAAAGCCGCTGTGATGGTTGCGGCCCGTGTCTGCAAAGAAGCGCTCTCCAGCGCCGATCAGGCCCTCTTTCAGGCGCAACTGTCTGATGGCTTGCTGGAACTGATGGTCAGTCGCGCGCAGTTTGAAGCCGCGACGGCCGCTTTGACTCAGCGCACCCTGATGGCCGTGCGAAAAGCCCTGCGCGACGCGCGTGTCGACAAGTCGGACGTGCAGGGTGTCGTCATGGTGGGTGGCTCAACCCGCATGCCGCACATTCAATCGGCGGTTGGCCAGTTGCTGGGTCGCACCCCTCTGACCGATCTCAACCCTGATGAAGTGGTGGCACTCGGGGCGGCCATCCAGGCCAATCAATTGGCAGGTAACAACCCGGATGGTGAGTTGCTGTTGCTGGATGTGATTCCTTTGTCCTTGGGCATCGAAACCATGGGTGGTCTGGTCGAGCGCATCGTGCCGCGCAACCAAACCATTCCCACCGCCATGGCCCAGGACTTCACGACCTATCGCGACGGACAGACGGCGCTGGCGCTGCATGTGGTGCAGGGTGAGCGCGATCTGGTGTCCGACTGCCGCAGCCTGGCGCGGTTCGAATTGCGTGGCATTCCGCCCATGGTGGCGGGCGCGGCCCGCATACGCGTGACCTTCACGGTCGATGCCGATGGTTTGCTGCAAGTCAGTGCCAGAGAGCAGGGCAGTGGAGTCGAGGCCAGCATCGAAGTCAAGCCCTCCTATGGTTTGAGTGATGACGACATCGCCCGCATGCTTCAAGACAGCTTCAGCACCGCCGCGCAGGATGTGCAGGCACGTGCACTTGCAGAGGCCCGGCTGGAAGCCGATCGCATGTGGCTGGCCACCCAAAGCGCCCTCGAGGCCGATGGTGATTTGCTGTCCCCTCAGCAACGGGCTGCCATCGACGCTCTCATGGCGTCCACATTGCAAGCCAAAGCGTGGGATGAGCCTGCCCGCATCGAAGCGGCCACCGAAGCCTTGGCGCAGGGCACAGAAGCTTTCGCGGCCCAACGCATGAACCGGGGCATTCAGCAGGCATTGGCCGGCCAACATATCGAGAATTTGTGATGACCACGATCCGCATCCTCCCGCATCCTGAGTTTTGTCCTCAAGGCGCTGAAATTCAGTCCCCTGCGGGCAACACCCTGTGCGAAGCCCTGCTGGAAAACCATATCCCCATCGAGCATGCCTGTGATCAAAGCTGCGCTTGCACGACGTGTCATGTCATTGTGCGTGAAGGTTTTGCCTCCCTCAATCCGGCCGAGGAAGAGGAAGAGGACCTGCTGGACCGTGCCTGGGGGTTGGAGCCGCAATCGCGCCTGAGCTGTCAAGCCATCGTGGGCCAAACCCCCCTGGTGATTGAAATTCCCCGTTACACCATCAACCACGCCCGTGAAAATCACTGAGGCTTGTCATGCGTCAGATCATTCTCGACACCGAAACCACTGGCTTGTCAGCTGAAAACGGCGATCGCATCATCGAGATCGGCTGCGTGGAGTTGCTCAACCGCAAACTGAGCGGAGACAACAAGCACTTCTACCTCAACCCCGAAAGGGACAGCCACGAAGATGCGCTCAAGGTGCACGGCATCAGCAATGAGTTCTTGCGCGACAAGCCCAAATTCGCGCAAATTGCCGATGAGTTGTTGGACTATTTGTCCGGCGCGGAAATCATCATTCACAACGCCGCCTTCGACGTGGGCTTTCTGAACAAAGAGCTGGAGCGAATCGGGAAGGGGCCCATCACGCAGTGGGTGTCCTCGGTGACGGACACCTTGCAAATGGCCAAGGAAATGTTCCCCGGCAAGCGCAACTCGCTGGATGCCTTGTGCGATCGCCTTGAGGTGGACAACTCGGGCCGTACCTTGCACGGCGCCTTGCTGGATGCCGAGCTGTTGGCCGATGTTTACATCAACATGACCCGTGGCCAGGATGCGCTGTTGATTGACATGGAGACGGTAGAGACACAAGGCGGGGTCATCGAGCGTCTGGATCTCAGTCAGTTCGATTTGCCCATTGTTTCCGCCAGTGAGCAGGAATGCCTTGCGCACCTGGAGGTCATGACCCAGATCGACAAGGCCAGTGGCGGGAAAACCGTCTGGCGAGCGCTGGAAAATCCTGTGGCATAATAATATTCTTTGCTGAATACAGCTTGCGTGGTTAGCTCAGTGGTAGAGCATCGCCTTCACACGGCGGGGGTCGGGGGTTCGAAACCCTCACCACGCACCATCTACTCCCCCTCCTTCATTCAAAAGCCTGTGCGCGATATTTCGCGTGCAGCGTGAGCTTTTTGAATGGCTCAGTCGCGTTGAGCTAGAAAAAGCAGGGTGGTCTCTTGTTTCAAAACGACACCAGTCAGTCGCATTTTCAACATCTTGCATTGATTCCTTTCCGGTCTTGTTCATGTGCTACTGCCGTGATTTCACCCAGCTGATGAGCTCACCCCCGGATGTGGGTGCACAAGAAAAAACATGAAGCAGCAGGAGCCAGCGCAACAGTGCGCCCATCTCGGTTGCGCCATTGCGCTACGACGCCTGCCCCTATGCTCCCGTTAAAGACGTCACGCATGTGGTCATGATCGGCTTCGTGCCTAATGCCTTTTTCGTAACTGCTGATCTCCCAGCGACCAATTGACAGCAATTCATCGACCGGATCCCAGCTCAAAATGTCACAATTCCATATGCCTGCGGCCGTGGTGTAGGAGGTCAAAGCTGCCGTCGATGATTCATCAGTGCCTTCTCGGCCCATGAACACAACTGCTTTACCGCGATCTTGAAAATGAATACACAACATAAAATCGTCATCGATCGAAGGCTATTTCGCCAAACTCATGTACCTCTCGTTGTACAAACTGCACGAGCTCGCCATTCATGGCGCCCTCAAAACAACGCTTTTTACCCTGTCGCGGATGATCACAAAACAAACCAACCCAACAGTGAAGCTGCATTGAGTCTCGACGTGAGTGGAGTGACCTAAGCGGTCATGAATCGCGTGTTTAGGCCAACCCCGGCTGCTCACACAAGCCTGTTGCACCAACCAGCTCTAGATAAGCGTCCTCCAATGTCACTGGATCAATACTTACTGCGCTGACTTTTGACCCATCCAGCGGGTCAACTATCTCTCGCAAGCTCAAGTGGTGGGGGAGAAAAAGACAGATCTTCCCACCATGTTGCCGAATTGGCCAACCCAGATCATGTGCGCGTTGAATCACCGCTTGTTTGTCCTCAGATTGCACCTTGGCCACAGCTTGTCCAGGCAAGCGAGATAACAATTGGGGCACGGTTCCTTCAGCGACGACTTGACCGCCGCTCATCAGCGCTACTCGATTGCACAGTCTCTGCGCCTCGGCGAGATGATGGCTCGTGAGCAAAATGGTCGTACCGCTGTCACGCAAATCTTCGATGAGGCGCCAAAGATCCATTCGCGCCTCTAAGTCCACTGCGGCTGTTGGTTCATCAAGCACCAGCAGTTCGGGACTATGTACCAGTGCGACAGCAAGGCTCAGCCGCTGCTGCCAGCCTCCTGATAACTTCCCAGCGCGGGTGTTTGCGTAAGGGGCTAAGCCGAATCTTTCCATGAGATCAGCCACCCGTGCAGTGCGCTGCTCAGCTGGCACGCCATAAAGTCGGGCAAAAAATTGAATGTTTTCTTGAGGAAATAAGTCAGGGTACAGCGCACTTTCTTGCGAGCAATAGCCGATACGAGCCCGTGCAGATGTGCTTTGCTCAATCACGGACTGACCCATCAGTTGGACCTGCCCAGCATCGGCTTGCAGCAGTTGGCAAATGATGTTGAGCACCGTGGACTTGCCGCAGCCGTTAGGACCCAGCAGCCCGACAACTTCGCCACGCGCTACCTGCAGACTGAAGCCATTCAGCACTTGTTGTTGGCCGAACCGCTTGAACAAGCCATCAATTTGTAAGGTGGCGATCATACTTTTTGATCTGAAACAAGCAAATGTCGATACGATTTCAAGCCAAGCGCTAATGAAAAGGCACAAAACACAAAAAGAAAGACAAGCTCGAAACGGAGCTCGTCCACACCCAAGCCATACGCGGCTACGCCTTTGAAAGCCTGATTCATGTGCAGCATGGGGTTGAACTGAGCCACTGATTGCATGGCGGCGGGCATGATTTCCAGAGGAAAAAAGGTACCACCCAGCACCAACATCGGCACACCGATGGCCGACAAAGCCACCACGACCTCCTCACTGCGCCGAGCAAAACGGGCACCCAAAAAGAAGCCCATGCCGACGTAGGCAAAAACAGACAGCAGCAAAATCAAGCCACCCAACCAAAAATTGCCGTGGTATCGCGCTCCGATGAACCAGGCGATGCTGTAAAGCATCAACACTTGCAATGCTGCCAAAACCATCTGTGCAAATACCACACCCAAAAAGTATGCTGCAGGGTGTAATGGTGAAGCCAGCAGGCGACGCAGAGTTCGGCGCTCGCGCTCTGCGGCGATGATCGAGACCGTGCCGCCAAGACAGCTAAAGAACAGTGCTGCACCCATCAGAATGCCCGCAGCTGCGGCATCTAATCCTGCACGCATGTTGGCGTTGTGTGAGTAGACCAAACCGAACAGCAGCATCATGGCTGCCGGAAAAACGGCCCAAAAGATCAAGCCCCGCCGTTGGCGCCACTGCTCCAGCAGCAATCGCTCAGAGACAGCGAGCGTCTGATCCAGCAATGAACCATAAGGACTCATCCCGTTCATTGCCGTCAATCGGTCAAATCCGGCAGCAAGGTTTCCAGCGCTTTGGCTGACATCAGCACGCCTGGAATGCCAGCACCCGGATGGGTGCTAGCGCCCACCATGAACAGATTTTTGATATCTTCGCTTCTGTTGTGCGGTCTAAAACAGGCGCTTTGCATCAGCAGTGGCTCCAGACCGAATGCCGCGCCTTTGTACGACAATAAATTGTCTTGAAAATCTTGCGGTGTGGTCACAAAAGAAACTGTCAAGTGTTCGCGCAAGCCGGGTAGAACGGTTTTTTCAAGCGCATCGGCAATGGCCAATCGGTAGGGTTCAGCTTGCTCAGTCCATTGGGTACCGCTTTGTAAGTGGGGAACCAGTGAAAGTACGTAAAACGTGTCGCAGCCTTTGGGTGCCATGGTCGCATCGGTCGCTGTGGGGCGGTGCAGGTATAAGCTGAAATCATCGGCAAGGTGGTGGCGCTTGAAGATGTCTTTAAGTAACGCCTCGTAACGGGGCCCAAGTAACATCATGTGGTGAGGTACATCTTCGTACCGCTTGTTTGTGCCGAAGTACCAAACGAACAGGCTCATCGAATACTGACCCGCCTCAATTTTGGCATTGCTCCAGACCTTGCGGTGTTTGGCGTCGATGAGGTACTTGTAAGTCCACGCGGTGTCCGCATTGCTGACCACAATATCTGCGTGCAGTGTCTCACCATTGGCCAGCGTCACGCCTGTGGCGCGTCCACCCTGAACTTCTATGCGGCGCACTTCAGCGCCAGTTCGAAGACTGCCTCCCATGCCTTCCAGTAAATCAACCAGACCACTCACCAAAGTTCCTGTGCCTCCCATGGCCCAATGCACGCCATACCGCCGCTCCAAGGCATTGATCAGCGAGTACACGCAGGTCACAGAAAAAGGATTGCCGCCAATCAGAAGCGACTGCAGACTCATGACCTGGCGCAGTTTGGGGTGCTTAAGATGTCTGGCAACCATGGCATGCAAGCTGCGCCAACCTTTCATACGGACCATCGAAGGTATTGCTTTTATCAAGTCGCCTGCGCTATCGAAAGCATGACACCCGAGAGATTCAAATCCTAATTGGTAGCAAGTGTCAGCCTCTTTCATGAACGCGGTGTAACCTGGCCCCGCCGTAGGATCGATCCGCAGCACCTCGGCGCGCATGCGCTCGGGGTCACCGCTGTAATCGAAGTGGTCTCCGTCTGCGAATCGCACCCGATAAAAAGGATCTATCTGGCGCAGCTCCACGTCGTCGGCCAACTTTCGTCCGGCCAGTGCCCACAACTCTTCCAATAAAAATGGCACAGTGATGATGGTTGGCCCGGCATCAAAGGTGTGGCCGTCTACATGATGCACACGTGCGCGACCACCGGGCACATCCAGTTTTTCTAGCACTTGAACCCGCCAGCCCTTTGCCGCCAGCCGAACGGCGGCGGCTAAGCCACCAAAACCACTGCCAATGACCAGTGCAACAGGAGCCTGTGCTGCTGCATTGTCAGTGAGCCGTGCTGCGGCATGAGCTTTCGTTGACATGGTCTCAAGATTCTTTGATTAGAGCGTCTGACCGAAAAAGTGGAAATACAAAATGATGTTTGCGATGGATTTAGAAAAATCAACTTAAGCATAGTCGAACGCCCATTAATGACGTTTGCGTAAGGGAATTGGGTTTTCCTATAAAAACTAAGCCGTTCAACGTGTAGGGTGGGTATCTCCGCTTCCCCAAACCCAAGTCACCCCCCCCCCCCGAAGGTCTCGTGATCACGATTCCTGTTGGGGAGAGGAGTCGGTGACTCCAGCATCCAGCGCGGATTTGCGGAAATGGGCATGCAACTTGTCGAGGTGACCGGCCATCAGTGCGACGGCCTCATCGCTTGCGCGTCGGCGCAGACATCGCACGATTTTTCGATGGGCTTGCGTCGTTGTGGATCGAGGCGGTGCGTTGTATTGCGACATCAGCTTCAGCACCAGGTCGGTGAGGGCAGAGACGAGGATCACTAGCACCTCGTTGCGTGTCGCCTGGCCCATCAAACGGTAAAAGTTGAGCAGCTGTACCCGGCGCGCCTCAAAATCCCCCTCCCGCGTGAGCCGTTCTGTCAGCGCGATGCTTTTTTCCATCCGGTCGAAATCGGCTTCGGTGCCGCGTTCGCATGCGAGGCGCGCCACCGCCGTCATCACGATCGTGCGGCTCTCTGTGAGACTGGCAATGGAGACAGCGGCGAAGTTGATCGCGTCGTTCAAAGACTCGGTCACAAAGCCAGCATCTGCTTGCCGGATGAAGGTTCCGCCTTTGGGGCCTTTGCGAAGCTCAATGACGCCTCCACGCTCCAGACTTCGCAAAGCTTCACGCACTGCTGAGCGAGAGACACCGTATTGCTCTGCAAGATCGCGTTCAGAACTCAGCTTGTCTCCTGGTCTGAGCTCGCAGCGATCCACACGCGATCGGATATCTTTTGAAATTTCCTCAAAGACGCGTGTTTCCCCGGCCATCATGCTCATTCCGCGGTCACACCCGCGGCCTTGATCATTGCGGACGTCACTTCGACCTCTTTGGCGATGACCTCGCGCATCTGCTTGCCGTCACCAGCTACAACGTTCAGCCCCTTGGCGACGACTTGTTGTGCAGCAAACTGTGGATCCATGAGTACATCCCGCACTGCTTGGCGTATCTGAGTCACGATTGGCTCAGGTGTCCCTGCAGGGGCGAACAAGCCGTACCAGATGGAAACCTTGGCATAGGGATAGCCTTGTTGAACGGTCGTGCTGACTTTGGGGTACTGCGAAATGGGCGAATCGCCAGCGACCGCAATGGGCTTGATCTTGCCGGCCTGAACGAGCGGAGCGATGACGCCCGCGCTTGCGGCACCGAGTTGTACGTCACCAGCTGCCAGCGCGGTGAGATTGGGGGTGATACCGTTGAAGGGAATATGCGTGATGTCAATTTTTTCCCGGTCTTTGATCATCGAGAACAGCAAGTGAGGCTGACTGCCATTGCCGAAAGACCCGTAGTTCAGCGTGCCCGGGCTCTTCTTAGCAAGATCTACCACTTCCCTCAGGCTGTTTGCAGGTAATTGTGCGTTGGCAATGATCAACTGGTCAGCCTGCACCATCATTGTGATGGGCTCAAAGCTCGTGTCTGGGTCATAGGACAGTTTTTTGTAAATAAAGCGATTGCCAACGATGGTTTGATTGACGGTTGCCAACAAGGTATAGCCATCTGGCATGGCCTTCGCGACTTGGGAGGCACCGATGGTTGATCCGGCACCTGCCTTGTTTTCAAACACGACCGGTTGTTTCCACCGTTCTGCGAGCCGTACGCCGATGGCGCGGGTAAGAACGTCAACACCTCCGCCGGCAGCAAAGGGCACAATAACCGTGACGGGTTTGCTTGGGTAGGGTTGGGCATGGGCCGCCAAAGCGGCAGTCGCAAGCCCTGCGGCGGTGATCAATCGCTTGATATTCATGGTCTTCTCTGGATTAGATGTAAACGTAGCCGTCGAACAGGCGACGGGTGGTGCGAAAAAAAGAGCCGTGGACGGCGTGCCATCCTTCATGAGTGTGCCTCACGTCGGCAGCAACGGTCAAAACACCCGAAGGCATCGCTATTCTGAGTGCAGCGGGTTGGCGACCCGCACGGGCCAGTAGAGCAGGCACGGAGCCCTCCACTTGCATGGCAACCGCGGTGCAGAGCGAACCTGTGAGTGGTAGTGCACGATGCGGCTGACCGTTGGAGAGCATACGAATCACGAGGTCCGCATGCTCTGCCTCTATCGTTTGTCCGTCAAGCGTTGTCGTGCGCTGTGGAGCACTGACCACCGCGATCAACGGAATCATGGGGATCTTGGCCGCCGCTTCAATCGTCGGTGCGATGCCCATGAGAACGCTTGCTTCCAAGCGCAGCTCCCGGAGTATTTGCATCGCCTTGGCATTGGCGCCAATGTCGTCAGGCGACTCTGTCCCGCTCAGGCCAATGTCTGATGCGGCAATGAAAACGCAGGCGTTTGCGGCGTCAATCAGCGAAGCCTGCACGGCTCTATGGGCGCCGAGCGTCTGCGCAACCAAGCCGGTCGGAAGCAATTTACCCGTCGAAGCCCCGCCTGGCTCAAGGAAGTCGAGCCTGACAGGTGCTCCCGTACCGTCAACGCCAGGGATTTCAAGTGGCCCGGCCTCACAACTCTGCCCATCACGCACCTCAAAGCGAGCCACGATGATCTTGCGCGTATTGGTGTTGTGTATTCGAACACAGACTTCGCCATCGTTGGCAACATCCACCAGCCGCTCATCCACGGCGAATGGCCCGATCGCAGAAGACATGTTGCCGCAATTGCCGCTGTAATCGACCAAAGCATCTTTGACCTGGACTTGTGCGAAGGTGTAATCGACATCGGCATCCTTCACCGTAGGCGGACCCACCACGCAGACTTTGGACAGCGAGGAAACCCCGCCCCCCATGCCGTTGAGCTGTCGGCCATAGCGGTCTGGAGATCCCATGGCCTGCAAAAAAATGCTGTCCCATTGCGCTCGGTCGGTTGGCAAATCCTTGGCATGGAATACCAGCGCCTTGCTGGTCCCACCTCTGATAAATGCTGCCGGGATACGATGCCTCATGTTGTTGAGCTGAATAGGGTCGGTCAGTCGGGGCGGTCAGTAGGGTCGCTCAGTAGGGGCGAGGCGAACGCACTTCACACTCGCGCACGGGCAAGGTCATCCTGCCCACGCGTTCGATCTCAATCGTCACCGTGTCGCCAGCGGCAAAGGGGCCCACACCTTCTGGCGTACCCGTGGCAATCACGTCTCCAGGTTGAAGGGTGATGACGGAGGACACCAACTCGATCAACTCCGGAATATCGACGATCATCTCGCTCGTGTTTGCGCTTTGCTTGAGCTCGCCATTCACCCACAGTTGGTTCTTCAAGGTATTGGGCTGAGGTACCTCGTCGGATGTGACGATCCACGGTCCCATGGGCGTGAAGGTTTCAAATGACTTTCGCATCGACCGCTCCTCCTCGGCCACACCTTTCTCGATGCGCATGGTGGCGTCTATCAAGCATGAGTAGCCAAAGATGAAATCCATGGCCTTTGCTCTTGGCACGTTGCGAGCTGTTTTGGCGATAACAATGGCCAGTTCTGACTCGTGGTCGAAGCGTCGCGCTGAGCCACTAGGCAGCAGCAGTGCTTCGCCCGCACCCACGAGTGAGCCTGGTGCCTTGAGGAAAAATCCCTGCTCTCGGGCCGAACGGCCAGCCTTGGTGACTGTTCGGTCTCCCAATTCACCAATATGCTTTTGATAGTTGGCGGGGGCGGCGAACACGTGTTGAGGCGCGGGATTGGGGGGCAATAGCTTCACCGAGCCGAGTGGAACCACCTTGCCTAGCCTGCGGTAATCGGCGAAGGTCTCCTGGAGTGAGGTCCAGTGCTGCACCAGCCAATTAAACCGCTGCCGAGGCATCTGGGCCAGGAAATCTGGCAATGTCGATGTCATGTCGAACAGCTCTTGACCGTCGACCACACCCACTTGATAGTCGTTGAACGATGCGAGTTTCATGTTATTTCCTGGTGGCCGCCATTCGTCAGCAGCGGCTCTTCAAAGTAATAGCCCAGTGCCGACATGGCGGGAAAGTCGTTGACTTGAAAGAGTACCGCTTCCTGTGCTGAGAGATTCTGATGCTCATGCCAAGCCCAGGGTTTGATGGCCAGGAAGTCACCTGGGCTCCAATCATAGGCCTGGCCGTTGACGATAGTCCTACCGGTGCCACGCACCACATAGTAGAGCTTGCTGCCAGTATGACGGCGAGCTTGCGTGTGTGTCCCGGGACGGAGCATTTGCAAACGCATGCCCATGGTGGACATGGCCGGTCCACCGGTGGTTGGGTTGCTGTATTCAAGCACCACGTCGTCAAACGGGTCTGCCGGCAGCCCGGTTGCTTGAGCCAATGCGCCTTCTGCGATAGCACTGGGATATGCCAGCAGCGGATTGTCCAAGCTTGTCGGCTTGGGGCCCGGCGGTCTCATCAGCCCGCTGCCATAACGGCGCCAGGACATGTCCGGCACCGGGCCTATTGGCTGCTGAATTTCCCTCGAGGGCTCAAAGAATGTTGCGTGCATGGATCTGACCAGCGAGATATCCAAGACATCGAGCCAGATCATGGGGGCCTCGCCCTTGTGCTCATGATCGTGCCAGCACATGCCAGGGGTGAGCACCAGATCCCCCTCATTCATGGGGTAGCACTCGCCATTCACGGTGGTTGTTGCGCCTGTGCCCTTCATGATGAAACGAAACGCATTGGCTGTGTGCCGATGGTTACTGGCGATCTCGCCTGGAAGAATCACCTGAATGGAAGCCCAGAATGTATGCGTGGTCCCGAATGGCAGGCCAGGATTGTGAAGGCGCAAGGTTCGACGGTTGCCCCCAGGCTCCAAGGCCAACTGACGGCCAAGCTGTTCCAGCAAGGGCTCGAGATCGCGCCACTTCCAGTGCACCGTTTGCATGGCAGATTCCGGCATTCTCGAAAATAACGGCGGATCGTCAGGCTGATGCACACGGCAATTGAGCCGAGCCAGTTCGCTTTTGAGCGCACTTCGTGCAGCCTCGTCAGACATTTTGTGGTGTTCTGCCATGGTACTTAGGCCTCCGCAATAACGGCTTGGAAAGAGTGTTCTTGGGGTTCGCCTGGGATGGCTCCCCGTACCGTGTCTATCAACGCTGAGACGTTTTCCGGTATTGCATCTGCTCGCCAGGCGACCTGACCGTCTGGCCGCACCAAAACCAATTTCCGCTCATAGAGTTTTTCAACTTCCTCACCTTGGAGATCCACCATCTGCAAGGGCATTTTGACAGCGTCGGCAGCCACTTGAAGCGCATCGGCGGTGGGAGGATGCGTGCCCAATCGCAGCAATACAAATGATTGGCCAAAAAGATCCAGCGTTGAACGCCCCTCGCCAATCCAGGCATGAGGTGCGCGAGAGCCCGGTCTTGCTGTGGGCGTGTACCTTGACGTTTCAAGTGGGGGACGCGGGGTGCCGTCTGGAACAACGATGGGCGAGCCTTCATACACATAGCCCAAATGCACACCGATGGAGAACCATTCACGACGCATCATTTCGGTGTATCGCTGGCCATACTCCAAGCGCGCAGCCTCTGCACCCGGGTCCGAGCTGTCAAACATGCGTGGATCGAGCTCTGCGATGCGTGGAGAGAGCATGCGGCGCAGATTCTCGGTTGCTTCACCCACGTTGCGCACAGCAACCGGTAATTGCTCTGCCTCATAGCTGTCGAGCAAGTGCGCTCCGCCCCAGCCTTGTGCCATTGCAGCAAGCTTCCACGACAGATTGACGATGTCAAGCAAGCCCGTATTCATGCCAAAACCACCCGTCGGGGATGTGAGGTGAGCCGCGTCTCCCGCGATAAAGACATTCCCCTTGCTGTATTGGCGAGCCACGAGTTGTCGCCTGACCCAAGGCAACACCGACAGGATTTCGAAGTCGAAGGGTTTGCCGACTGCACGAACGATTGCCGCCCGCGCCTCTTCTTCAGTCAAGGTACGCTTCTGAGCATCACCGATGAGGGAAAAGCGCCATTGGTCCCGGCCATTAATGGCCACCAGTGTGGCCCATGTCCCTTCAGCTCCAATGAAGATAAAGCGGTATCCCGGCTTCTTGTCGTGCAACTGTTCAAGGCCTTGACAGCGAAAGATGATGTTGGTGGTGTAGGTGAGGACGGCATCTCCAACCATCTCGATACCCAATTGCTGACGCACTTGGCTCGCGCCACCATCGCAACCCACCAGGTAGTTGGCGCGCACGACCCGAGTTTGCCCAGTGCGGAGGTCGCGAACACGCGCCTCCACAACGCCCGCCTGATCGTTGAACTCCAGCAGCTCAGTGTTGTACACGATTGACACGCAGGGAGAACTTTTGGCGAAACGCTGCAGCACTCGATCAAAGAAATTTTGCGGGCAACGTTCGCGCTTTTGCGGGCTGTGGATGGGTGGTTTTTCTTGGCTCATCGGCGGGAAATACTCGCGACCGAACTCGTACCCATTGAGCGTGGTCACCCAGGCACAGTCCTGAGGATAGTCCCGGTTGTAACCCGCTGACTCGACATCGTCCACGATGCCCCAGCGCCGACAGAATTCCATGGAGCGTATGCCAATCATGTCCATCTTGGGTTGGCCAACGGTTCCGTCCCCCTTCTCGATGAGCATGCAGTTGATGCCCCGCCAGCCGAGGTCGCCCGCCAGGGCCAGGCCGACTGGGCCGCCCCCAATGATCAGGACGGAAGGGGACGTTCTGGGCATGAAAGACTCCGGGGTAAATGATTTTTGGTCGGACCATTATTATATATTTGGTCAGACCAAAATCAATGGGTCTAGCCCTATTGATGGGTGTATCGCGAGTTTTGGTGGCACAGCTGTGACCTGCTCAGCAGCATGTATTTTTCAAAGCGAGGACCATTGCCTGATTCGATGGCGCAATATGTTCGAATTAAAAACCCGATTCACGAATCAGCACGGCCAACGCCTGCCTAGCGTAGCGCCACAGCGGAGGCTCCCATTCTCCTTGGATGGCGAGCCGTCCCCGCCAGGATTGTGCGCGTAAGGAGGGGGGCGGTTCAGCAGTGTTCAACACGACCCGGTAGATGGAGCGCTCAGGGAAGTGCTGGCCTTGTTTCTCGCGAGTCAGAATATGTCCGCCCAACAGCGACGCCAGCTCCGGTCGAGGTAATTGACGGGACGCGTCTTGGTCGATGGAACTGACGGTAAGGTGCAAGGCCGCTCCATCCATGGCATCAGTGATGAACAGCGCGGAGTCGCCGATCTTGATGCGTCGGACATCCTCTTCTTCCAGCCAGGTTTCCACCAGCCAACGGCCATCGTCGCGCACCAAAAGGCCCAGTCGTTCCTTGCGCCCGATCCACTGACCCACTTGCATGTCGGGGTCGAGATCGCGAAGCCGGCCGGCAAACGGCGCGATCGGTTGATACAACGCTCCCTCGGCTCGAATCCCCGCCATCTCGGCACGAGCCGTGGCGTAGTTCTCTTGCGCCACCTGCAGATTGCGTTGCGAGTCCGGAGTCATGCCGGCGGTGGCGGCCTGCCACTGTTGTTGTTGCAATCGCGCCCGGGTTTGTGCCTCGCGCGAGATCAACTCGGGCATGGTGAGCGTCAAGAGCGTAGCCCCCGCTGGGACATGATCCCCTTCGCGAAAAGGCAGGGCGTCAACCCGTGCACCGGCAGTCGCGTAGATTGGCCATAAGTCGGCGGGGCGCAACAGCGCGGACACCTGAACGCGCGTGGGCCACGGCACCAGGCAAGCCAGCACCAACAGGCTGGCGATGCGCGCGCTGCGACGCGTGGCTGAACGCTGACGAATTTGCGGCCATAAGGTCCGCCACACCTTCAGCTCCTGGTAGATGGGCCACAGCACGAACCAGATGATCTCGACGCCGAACAGCACGATGCCCAGTATCTTGAAAAAAAAGTAATACACCAGCGCCGCGATCCCCAGAAACAAGATCAATCGATACAGCCAAGTGGCCCAGGCGAACGCGATCAAGGCGCGATGTTTGCTGGGCGCGAAATGCTCGGGCCGTTGGGCGTGCAGCCCGAACAGCAGTTCGCGCAGCTGCCAGCGGGCGAGCGCAAAGCTGCGGGCGTGCAGATTTGGCATTTCTAGGGCATCAGACAAAATGAAGTAGCCATCAAAGCGCATGAACGGGCTGGCGTTGATCAGCAGCGTAGAGACCCAACTCGTCGTCGCCAGAAAAAACATCGCCGACTTGAGCCCGCCCTCGGGCAACAGCGTCCATGCCAGGGTGGCCCACACGGCTACGGTCAGCTCGGTGAGGATCCCCGCGCTGGCCACGGCCAATCGTTGCCAGCGGCTGGTCAGACGCCAGGTTTCATTGGTGTCGGTGTACGCCACCGGCCACATCACCAAAAAAGCCACACCCATGGCTGGAACCTTGCAACCAAAGCGCTTGCAGGTGTAGGCGTGCCCCAGTTCGTGCAGCACCTTTACACTGGTCAGTGCCAAGGCATAGCTTGTAAAGCCTTCCCAAGTTACCGTGTCGATCAGCGAAGCCATAAAGAGGTCGATCTGTCGCCAGACTTGCCAGACCGACCCGATCAGCACCAGTGCGGTGAGAGCGACAAACTGCTTACTCAGCAACGGTTGGACCCAAGTCAAGGTGCGACCCAGCCAACGATCTGGATTGACCAACGGAAGACGAAAGAACAAATAGTGGTGCAGCAACCAGGTCCACCAGTTGGGGTGCAAGGTCTGCCATCGCTTGGCCATCTGCTGGGCACTGTCGGGCGCATTTTGTTGCACCAATTGATGATCGATCATGAACCTGACCACCGCCTCGACTTCTTCGGCGCTCATTTGCAAGGTGGTGTTGGCGCAGATGTTTTGCGCGATGCGGTCGCAGTTGTCCATCGACCAACGCTGCAACACCTCGAATGTGGGCCAGTCGATGCGAAAAAATATATTTCGCGTTGGATCATGCAAGGTCCAGCTGGGCTGACCGTCACTCAAGCTGGGACCCGTCATCCAGTCGAGCTCTTCACGCAGCGCGGGCAATCCCATGGCGTTCAAACCCCAAGATACGTGCGTATCGCTGCCAAGGGGCGACGCAACATCGCATACACCAAGGGGACCCAGGGGCCCTGGATGCGAGCCGTCCCTTTCAAGCCCACCCGGTGCTCGGTAGGCTCGGTGAGGGTGGCGCGCACGCGGTAGGCATATTGACCATCGGGTCGTTGCACCGCGTCATGCGCCAGGTAGCGGATGCGCGCAGACACGGGCGACAAGGGGCTGGCGTTCAGGTACAAACTGACCGAGGCACTGTCCGACAGGGCAATGGCGTCACTTAACGGGATCCAGGCCTCAACCTCCACATCACCCGGTGAGGCGATGCGCAAAATGCGCTCGCCCACCACCACTGGCTTTCCGATCCACTCGCTCGGGTCATCCATCAAGACCATACCCGCTTGCGGCGCCAGGACCGTGGCCCGTTGCTGTTGTTCTGTGGCAAACACCAGTTCTGCACGCTTCTCTTCTATCTTGCCAGCCAGCAAGGCCAGTTGCGCTTTTGATTTTGCGTCTGCCAAAGCTTGCTGATAAGTTTGTCGGTAGTCTGCTTGCGCGGTTGCGAGCAATTGCTGTGCAACCTCCATGCGGCTGCGTATCAGCGCCTGATCAAAGCTGAACAGCGGTTGGTTGTTTTGAACGACTTGGTTGGGTTGAATGTGGAATGTATCGATGACCCCATCCAGCGGAGACCTCATCACCACTGGGTGGGCCGGTACCAACTCTCCCGGCGCGAGCACCGACAAGCGGAACGGACACAGTAGCACCACCAGCACCAGCAATGCAATACGGTATCGCGTTTGCCGATACCACGGCCGGTCGGGTGTGGTGGCCCACCACCGATGCACACGGGCCTTCAGCGCCGGCCATGATCGCACTTGCGAGCGGTGCAAGGGGCGAAATGCGTGCCACCATACCTCGGACCATTGCGTGATACGTTGCGCCTCAGCCATGTCCCAGGCGTCGTCTCGGATCCAGAGAGATCCTCCCTTGCAATCTGTTTCCGTTTGGGTAAGGCCATCCGGCACCCACAGGGCATAGGCCGGCCACCAATCGGCCCATTCATTGGCCAGAAGTTCGGGCAGATCTTGCGACGTCAGCACGACTGGCGCATTTGGGTGCTGTGTGCGCAGGTGTCGAGCCACATGATCGACCCAGAGCACATAAGGTGCGTTGGCTTCGATCTGCACCACGCCCGACAACGTGAATACCCCTTCGCCGTCCAGCCACAGCACGGCTTGCCGGTATCCAACCAGACTCAGGGTTTGGTTGACCAGCAGAAAGCCCAGCTCACGATCGCTTTTGGCCTGCCTAGTCTGAGCGGCGAGTTCCCAAATCCGCAACAGATCGTCAGGTGGTGTGGCGACTTGCGCTGCCATCATCCGGCGTGTGCCGTTTCAGAAACAGTCAATGGCCGCTCGATCGTCATGACAGGGCTTAGCGTCACCGGTAGAGGAAGGGCAGGCCGCTTTGCCGCCAGCCGTATTTTTTCGCTGAGACTGTTACGGCTTTGCGGTTTTTGAGGCGCTGGCGCTTCTTCTCCGACGAACAAGCGGAAGATCGAGGTAGCTTCGCGCCCTTCCTCGTCACGCGCAATCACCTTTAGCTCCACCTTGCCCTTGAAGCCAGGCGGTGGCGTGACATCAAATGAGCCGGCTTGCGGGTCGAACTTCACCCAAGGCGGCAGCGGTGCATCATCACCTTGCTTGGCTTGCAGTTTGACCACGGCGTCTTGCTTGGAATGCATGAAAGCGTCGTAGGGCACGGAGACCTTGCCAGCAGCCGTACCTGGCTCTACATATTGGTCGGTGATCCCCCGATTGAGTGTCAGGCCCGGCGGTGCGTTCTCGATCGCCACGATTGGGAAGCCAGAGTTGCTGGTCAGGACTTCGCCAATGGTGGTGGTGGGCAACGCGCTGGGTGGCGCGAGTTTTTGCTCCAGCACCTGAACAGCCGAATTGAAGGGCTTAGGCAGAGCCGGGGGCGGCGCTGCCGGTGGCTCTGGGGGCTTGACGTTGACTGGCGGTTGAGGTGCGGGCGGGTTCGGCCTAATGATGGGCTTGGGCTGATCATCGTCCAGCTGATCGGTGTTACTGGCCGGGGCTGGGCCACTGGCCAGCGTGCCGTCATACTTAGCACCGGTGCCATCATCGACGATGGTGGCGTCTGCGGCAGCACTTTTGCCTGGGTTGTTGCTGTAACTGGCTTTGAGAGCAAAGGTCTCGGAGCCTTCGAAGTCGGAGTCGGCCTCAGAGATTATGTTGGCCCGAACGAAGAAGGAACCATCTGGGGGGACCGTGGGCTTGCTTGAGGCGCTGTAAGGTGTCCAGGTGATGCCGCCATCAATAGAGAACTCTAGGGTAAAGCCTATGGTCGTGGCGGCCTTGCCAGCCGTGGCGGCTTGCAGCGTCAGGTCCATAGGATAGCCGGGCGTGCCATCAATCTTGAACATCGCGTACTTGGAGCCTTCGTTGACGGGCCCGTAGGATGTAACGCCAATGGGCCGATCATCGTCCTTGACGACGCTCGAATCGTTGGCCCCGGAGTTATTGGTGGTTGCAGCGGTGATGGCCTGGGTGATTATTCCGGTGCCATCGTCCTTGATGGAAGAGAACGCGCTCTTTTCGGTGGACAGCCCAGTGTTGACCAGCAGTTGCAGCTGCTCCTCACCTTCGTAGGGCGTGTCGGCTTCCTTGGTGATGTCCACGGCCACCAGCACGGGCTGAGTGCCGGCTGCAAACGCAGCACCGGTGTACTTGACCCAGGTGGCACCGCTGTCAATCGAGTAGTAGATGTCGGCGTTGTCCAGGTCGTCGCCCGTTCCTGCGTTCGAGCCCGTTGGGTTCTTGCCCGTATCGGCCACATCCTTGACGTCCAAGGTGAGCAACTGACCGTTGTTGGCCGTGACGGTGAAGATAGCGCGCGGCGAGGCTTCGTTGTAGGTGCCGCCAGTAACGGTGATAGCTGCAGGATGCGCCTGGATAGAGAAGCTGCTTGCCCCCAAATCCTTGGAGATAGCGGAAGAATCGCCATCAGCATCCACAACCGTTTGAACCAACTCCAAGTTCCCTGACGAAGTCGTCAAAGAGACGTTACTGGGAAGATCGGAAGAATAGGGATGCCAGACATTGATCAACTGAGAAAAAGTCACGGCCCCCGAGTTGTTGACACTGAGCGTGAAGTAATGCGTTCCCGTCGATGATCCCAATCGACCTTCGATGTCGCCGGTGACATGGTTGGTGAACAACTGAATGGCTGAACCTTGCCCAATACCGTCCCCGTCAGCGCCGCTGCCGTCCGAGTTGTCCAATTTATACAGACCCGAATCGACGCCTTCGGTGTTCAACTTGAGTGCATAGCGAACGGATCCGGCGCCGTCAGAGCCATAGATGGATGAGCTCGAAAAGTAACCGGCGAAGCTCTTGGTATCCGAGGATAAACTGGATTCGTCCAGCGTGATGGTCACCGGGGTGCCTGGGGTGGCATTGGCAGCCGTGGGGCCGTCATCCAGGATAGACAATCGACTGCCAGTGCCCAAGTCGTAGCTGGCCGTGGAGGTGTCGCCATCCGCGTCGGTAACCGTTTGCACCAGTTTCAGCGCACTGGCGGTCACGCTCAGCGCGGCAGCCTCATCCGCGTTGGCGGTGTTGCTGTGCCAGATGTTGTTGGTTTGACTGAAAGTGACCACACCCGTGGAGGCGTTGACACTCAAGCGGATGTATTCGGTGGTGCCGACCGTACCCACGATGTCATTGCCCACCTGGTTGAGCACGATCTGTGAACCCTGGCCGATGCCGTCGGAGTCAGTGGTGACGGTGTCAGCGGTGTCCAGCGCGTACAGCCCAGAGGCGACGTTGCTGCCCGTGAGGCTGAGTGAATAGGCGATGGCGCCCGCGCCATCGCTGCCATACACACTGGCGGCACTGGAGAAATGGCTGGCAAAGGCACCCGTGGCGGATCGGATGCCCGAGACCTTGGCGCTGGTCTCGTCCAGCGTGATGGTCACCGCGGTGCCCGGCGTGGCATTGGCGGCGTTGGGACCGTCATCCTTGATGGAGAAAGTGGCAACATCTGTAGAAGTGGCGCTGGACACCAAATCGACGAAATCGCTGTCGCTATCGCCATCGGCGTCGGTGACCGTCTGAGTCAGGCGTAGGGCCGCATCCGCACCACCGCCAAGCTGGCTAAGTACCAGAGTGGCCGTGTCATCGTTGTTGCTGGTCGTGGCGTGCCAAATGTTTTTCCCAGAAGCCTGGGTGAAGGTTACAGTGCCGGTATTGCTGACGCTGATACGGAAATACTCGACATCGCTGCCGCTGACGTTGACATAGCCAATGACCGCTCCCGTATCGCCGCCTGCACCCATTTTGAGCAGAATTTCATCGCCCTTGCCCAGAGGATCAATCGTTGTCTCGACGTCGGTGGCGTCCAGGGAGAACAAGCCCGATCCCAGACCCGTCACTGTGGCGCCGTTCGAGGCGTTCACCAGGCTGAGGGTATAGGCAACAGATCCAGGGCCATCAGCCCCATAAGTGGTCTGAACGCCAGCTGTGTTGGCGTCTGTGTCGAAAAGAGTTGCGAAGCTGGCTGTTGTTGTTCCCGGTGTGGTGGCATCAGCGCCCGCTTGAGTGCCGCTCGTCTCGTCGATCACCAAGGCGATCGGCGTGGTCTGCGAGGCGGTAACGGCCGTGCTGTTCTGCATGGCATTCGGCACGTCGTCAATGATTTCAATTGTGACGGTGGCAGTCGCTGCCGCTGTGGCTGAATCGACGACGCGCGCCACGAAAATATTCGTTTCAGCAGCGCCAGCGACGTCGGTGGAGGCGCTCGTCAGCTCAAAGGAATAGGCAAACTTTCCGCTGCTGGCGTCGAAAGAAATCAAGGTCACCGTGCCGTTAGTGGTATTGAATGATTTACCCACCATCGAGGCTAGGTTCGCCACCGTTTCTTCATTGGTGGCAGCCGTCGCAGCACCAACCGTCAGCGTTTTGATCACCGTACCTGTCGAAGTTTCAAAGGAAATCGATTTGATGTCGCTCAGCCCATCCGGGTCGGCGACGGTGATGTACCCCGATGAAAACTCCCCATCCGATGAAGGATCCGCCCCGTTGGACATGGCCGCTTCCTGGACGGTGGAGGCCAGCGCCGTGACCGAAATCGTGGGCGTGTCATTGACCGGGTTGACCGTGATGGTGACTGTGGCAGCGTTGGAAGGTGAGCCGTTGGAGTCAACGGTGGTATAGGTGAAGGTTTGAGTGCCGTTGAATCCAGGATTTGGGACGAATTCAATTGACCCGTTATCACGCAGATACAGAACACCATCAGTCAAGGTCACCTGTTTCCAGCCGCTGAGCCCATTTCGATCAGACGCTGCAGTGAGCGATGTGAAGGCCACGCCATTGATGGCTGCCACTGTTAGCGTGTCTCCCTCGGGATCGTTATCGAGACCTGAAGAGGAATCGTTGTCAGTCAGTATGTTGGATGAGCCGAGAGAGTTGTCCTCATTGACGGTGTAGCCATTGGCTTTGGCGACAGGCGCGTCATTGGTGCCCGTGATGTTGATGGTCAAAACGGCCGTGTCGCTCAGTTGATAGCTGTCCCCCGTGTTGGCGTCTGCGACGGTGTACATGAAGGTGTCCGTCACAGCTTGCCCCGCAGTCAGCGCATTGGTTGTGTCAGCAAGTGTTTTGGCTAGTGCGTCACCTTTGTCTGCGACCAAGTTGGCGTCACTGGCGGAATACAGGGTGTAGGTGTAATTCCCATTGGATGTCAGGTTGAGGTAACCGTAGGATCCGTAAACCCTCGATCCCACTCCAGCAGTCTGGTTGATGGAACCCGTCAAAGATGTGGCGGAGGTGGCGTCGTCGGTTAATCCTGCCCAGACCTCTGTCACAGTTTTGGTGGTGCCGTCCACATCCACATCGTTGTTGACGACGTTGCCTGAAGCGCCCGACCCCGTGACGGTAGTGCTGCCGTTGACGCCTGGCTCAATGGCTGTGTCGCTGTCATCCACCGCTTGGGGGGCATCATTCCGACCATTGATGGTGATGGTCAGGGTGGAGCTGGTGTAGTGCAACTCAATGTCACGAACCAGATAGGTGAAGACTTCCGACAGGCTGCTAGCCGATGTTCCGGCTCGCAGAGCCTGAACTGCCGCATTCAGGTCATCAATGTCGTAAATGTATGAGCCATCCGCTGCAACTTTCAAGCTGCCGTATTGGCCAATCACGGCCGTTGAGGATGAGGCCGTGGTGGCATTCAGGGAGGTGGTGGACTTCACGTCTGTGCTCACGGATTTGGCCGTGTCGCTTCGCACTTGAGTGATGGTCAGCTGACCAGAGCCTTGCGGGTCTGTATCATTCGACAGCAGACCGGTGGCTGCGTCCTTGCTCAATGTCCCTGTGTAGGTTGTTTCAGAGATCCCGCCCACCGATGAGGGGTCATACCCACCGAGTTCGTAGGCATTTGCCGTGTCCGCTACAGCCGTGGGGTCAGCAGAGCCAGAACCGTAAACACGGATGGTCAGGGTGGATACGGACTGGACGTTGCTGGCGTCCTTCATGGTGTAGGCAAATACTTCGTCGTAACTCTGACCATCGGTCAGGTTGCCACCGTTTTGATCTTGACGATAAGGAGTGTAGGTGTATTCGCCGAGATATAAACCACCTGTTGATGTCCAGGTCAGTGTGCCGTATTTCCCGTTTAGGGTGCTTGATACTTGTTGAGAAAAACTTAATGTAACGCCGTCTGGAACGATAGTGCCAACAACATCAAAACTGGTCAGCGTAGGTCCTGTGTAAACAACGTTTGAAATGGCTGCCGATGATGTTCCAGTACCCGTGTTCCACGTTGCAATCATTCCGTTTGATAGAACGGCTGAACTGCTGGATAAGGTAACATTTGATATGGCAGTATCCCCCGAGCTGGAGGAAATAGTGCCAAAGTCCCCGTTAGCTGTGTTACCTAAGCTAATTTTGTTGGAGTAGTTGACGCCGCTATAAACCAAGTTGGTCAGATTCGAATATAAGTTTTTATAGTAAATGAGTTGGCCTGGCTTATCAACCGTGATGGAGTTTGGATTACCTGTTGTGATGTTAGTGGCATTCACCCCAGTATCTATCCAAGTCTGATCACCCGTCGTTGATACGCTGCCATCGACATCCTGAAGTATGTATATGCGCAATGGAACTCTGTTGCTCAAGCTGCTTAAATTAGTTCCTAATTGCGTTACAGAAATAGTCGCGTTCGATACGGAAGATGTCGAAAAAGATGCGGTGAATTGAGTATCGGTTAATTGTTTTGTTTCTCCGTTGCCGGGAGCATCCACATCAGTGTCATTGATCAACACATTCCCCGTGGCTTTGTAGCCAAGTGTGTCAGTGCCCGCTACGTAAGCGGATCCAGATGCCAATTGCGATTCCCTCGCAGTATTGAAATCGCTCACAGCAATAGGGTAGTCGTTGCTCCCTTTGATGGTGATCGTCAGCGTGGACGAGGTCTTCAACCCACCCGTGTCTGTAATCGTGTACGTGTAGGTTTCGGTCAGCGTGTTCGTTGTCAAGCGTAAGGCTTGAACGGCTGCATTAAGGTTGTCAACCTCGTAGATATAACTTCCATCTTTGCCTACTTTGAGTGTGCCGTACAAGCCGGCCAAAGTGACGGGACTGCTGGTTGATGAAAGATTGACTGTGGTGTCAATTGTGGCACTGTTGCCTTTGGCTGTATTGGCAATGCGTGTCAGGGTGACCCCACCTTCCGCATCGCTGTCAGCCGCGCCAGTGCCTCCTTGGCTGGAAGTGACCGTACCGGTGATGACATTGCCCGCGGCATCGAAACCACCGCTCCCGCCGTCTGCAGGGTTGACTTCGGCGCCACCGTTTTCAGTGGCGGTGACCGTGTCCGCATTGGCGGCCGGCGAATCATTGACAGCAGTTACATTCAGCGTGACCGTAGCGGTGTTTGATTCCTTGATGTCGCCGCCGTCGATCCCGTCGTCATTGATGGTGTAAGTGAATGAGTCGCCTGCCGAACTGTTCAGTGCGGGTAGGTACTCCATGGTGCCGTCTTGCTTGATGAACAAGGTGCCATTGGTCAACGACAATTGCATCCAGCCGTTGGCAGCTAAATGACCGGCTTGAACGCCATTCGCCGTGAATGTGACGCCATTGATCTTAGAAATGGTCAACGACGTCGTTGGGGTGATTGCATCGTAATCCACACCACCGGCGGTAGAGCCGTTGTTGTCATTGGTGATGATGTTTTGGGCTGCTAAGAGTGTGTCCTCGATTGCTGTGTAGGTGTTGCCAACCGCAATAGGTGCATCATTCATGCCCCAGATGGCTTTCCAGGAAGTCATGGTTCCCATGTTGTAGCTGCCGCTACCCAGGTCGCCGGTGTAGGATGCCAAGCCACTGGTGGTACTTAGGGATCCACCTTGAAAGCTTGTATTGGTTGTCCACGAGGCGGCGGGAGAGATCCAGGTCCCCGGGCTCGATGTGTTTGCCGCATTCACTTGGGTAACAAAAGCGGTGTACTCAGCCAAAGGCACTGATAAGATGTAGTAGTTCTCACGAACATTGCCATCACCATCAAGATCACTCCCACTGACACTGGCGGACAGATCTCGGTACACCTGCAAGGTCAACCCGGCGGGGGCAACTTTGTAGCTGCCTCCCGCTGCATCACTCATGACTTTGTAGGCTCCATTGGAGTTCAATCCTGCAACCACAGTTGCAGATGGATTCGTGGCGGTGTATTGCGCATCCAGCGCCTGAAACCAAACTTCACGTCCGGAGGTAATAGTGGGCATCGCCCCCGTGCTGGCATTGAATGCGTTGGATTGACTGTTGACGATGAACCCCATGGTGAACTCGGGTTTGCCATCGAGGTTCAAATCAAGAAAGGTTTGAATACCTGGGGTCATGTAAGTGGTTGCCGTACCGATTTCCTCAGCCCGGACCTTGAAATAGACCACATCGACTCCGCCGATCTGTCCATATTTGTATTGGAGATAAGGGCTGCCAGCGGTGCCAACCAAGTCAGGAGCGTTGGCAGAAGTGTTCCACCCATCAATCGGCTTGTTGATGTCTCCATATCTGCCCAATGTTTTCCAACCGGAATCAAACGGAGTCGGAAGCGCCCAGGAAAATTCCACAGATGTGTCTACGCCATCTATGTTGAGATGGCCATTGTCATCGTCTGTGGCTTGGACGATCACCGCGTCGGTCGTGGCTGTGGCCTGCGCCACTTGCGCAAATATGGCGCCTTCGTCACCCACCGTATCCAGGCTGCCATTCAGGCTGGCATCGATGCTGTGCCCCATTTCTTCCACGAGTACCGAGGTGATTTGCCCTGGGTTCGCGCCCGATGCGATCCAATCGGCATTCAGATAAATGATGCTTTTGCCATCCACGCCTTGTCGAGCGAAGGCACCATAGGCACCCTTCAAATCACTTGCCGTGCGAAGTTCCACTTGGAGATGGTTGCTGCCGGATTGAATATCCTTCATCCACTGGTCATAGGCTGCAAGCCACTGGGCGTCTGGACTGGATTTGCCGCCATTGAACAGTGCAAACAGCTCATGCTTCGCATCGGGGCGCGCCAGGAAGTCGGCGACAAGTTTCTCGGCATCGGCCTTGGCGGTCATGACGCTCTGACTGAGCTGGACATTGGCTGGTGAGAGCAGTTCCAGATGAACCGTCTTATCCACGACGGTGGCACCTGCATCCCCGCTGGTGGTGTTGATGACCTTGCTCGCTCCATCAACCGCATCCATGACAGCGGCACCGTCGAACATGAACCTTTGCTCCAGAGCCATGGGTCCGGTGCGTGATTTGGTGATGCGGGACTTTTTCTGCGATTTCAATGCGTCGATCGCTTCGATGATCTTCCCCTCTGGTTCCGCTTGTTTTTCAAGGGGTTGTCCGGCCAATGCCATCACGCTGTGCACAAATGTCAGGTGGTTCATCTTCCTACTCTCCTGCACGACTACTTCATCATGCGTCGATCGATAACTGTCTCGGTATTTACTGTTTCTGCGAGCAATGTCTGGTCCATTACTTGCCCGTGTTGACCTGCACACGTCCGCTCATGCCTGCCATCAATTCAGGGAAGTGGCCGTCGATGGTAGAGACCACCTTCACTGTCTGACTGACCGGATCGACACGTGCCCCAATACGAATGAATTTCGCCGGATAGCTCTTGCGCGTCTCATCGATGTGTACCCGCAGGCCTCCGCCCACTCGCAACCAAGTCAACCAAGTGGATGGCACCAAAAACTCCAGCTCCAGCACACTGTCATCGAAGATGTCGAGCAGGGGCTGGCCCAGCTGGACGAACTGTTGTTCACGCGCTTTTTGTTCTGCCACGCGACCGGCAAACGGGGCCACCACCACGCATTTCTCGACCACGGCCTTGTTGCCGTTGAGTTCGGCTTTGGCTTTGGCCAGTGCGCTGCGTGAAAGCGCTAACTCCAGCTTGCCCACCGAGTTGAGTTCGGCCAGACGTTGGTTGGACTGGAAGGTCTGATCAGCAGATTCCACCTCGGCTTCAGCCTTTTGCAGCTGAGCGTTTTGCAGGCTGCAGTCGAAATTCACCAGCGTTTGCCCTGCCTTGAAGGCGCTGCCTTCGGGGAAGGGCAATTGCTGAACCTTTGCGGCAATTTCGGCGGCGATAGTGGTATACCGGCGTGGCATCAATTGGGCGCGGATCTCTTGCCGCTCCGCAACGGATCGAGCTTGCAGAGGAGACATAGGCGTGCCTGCATCTGGCTGTGCCCAGGTGAGAGAATGCCCAACACAAAGCGACAGGCCCACTGCATATGTGAGCAGGGCACGCAGGCTCAAGAAACACCTCACTTGCCGTCTTGGCTGGTGACGACCGGCAAAGTTTGTGGCACGTAGTCCTTGAGTGCTGCCCAGTCCACTGCCGTGCGGGTAACTTGCGCAGTGAGCTCTTTCAGGGGCAATTCGCTGGTACTGCCAATGTTGGGCTCAAGTCCCAGGGTCGCCACCAGTTTATTTTCTGCGCTTTGAACTTGAGCCAATGCCTGATAGCGACGCAGCAGGCTCAAAATAGCCGCAGTTTCATTACTCACTAAATCAAGCTTGCTTTGCGCCTGCGCTTGTTGGCGGGCCCGCATGAAAGAGGCGATCTTGTTGTCGGTTTCGTAAATGGCTTCTGCACGGTCGAATTGTGCCCGGGCATTGATGAGTTGCAGGCGGGCCAGGTGCACCTGCGCGATGACGCCTAATTGTGTGGCCATGCGACGCTGGTCGGCCAGGGCCACTCCCGCCTCGGCCATTTTGAGCTGAGTTGGGCCGGTGTAGAAGTTCAACAGATTGAAGGACAACTGCAGGCCGGCCTCGCGCCAGCTCTGGTTTACCAAGTAGTTGTCAGTATCGTATTTGGCACCGTAGTTGAAGCTCAGGTTCGGGAACAAACGCACCAGCGTTCGACGGGTTTCGTCACGCGCGATACGGGCGTTGTAATGTTGCTCGCGCAGTTCGGCGTTTTGTTGCAACGCAATCTCTTCCAGCTTCGGGACAGGGACATCAAGTGCCTGGGCTGGAATATTTTTCAAGTCGGTCTGTGCTATCCGAATCGGCGCACCGATGGGCGCATTGATGAGGGAGGCTAAATCCACCATGGCGGTCGAAAGCTCTTGCTGTATGGCTTCGAGCAGTCGCACGTTTTCTAGCAACTGGCGTTGATAGCGCAGGGGTTCGATGGGGTTGCGCACGCGTTCATCTTCTGATTTACGTGAGTCATCCAATGCTTCATCGGCCAAGCGGATGATTTTCACCACATCATCACGCAGCAGCTGAGCACTGGCAGCACGCCAATACGCGGTTTTAACGTCTTGCACCAGCAGGTGCATAGCCTTGCGTCGCTTCTCACCGGCGATGAGGAAGCGGTTTGCCTGTTGACGCGAGCCATAGTAGCCCATACCGTAGTCCAACAAGCTCCAGCTGAAGTTCAACTCGCGCATGGAGTGTATTCGGTCTTGCGAAATAAAGGGCGCAGAGGCGGATCGAGTGCGAGTGACTGAATCCGCGCTGTAGCTCAAACGATCGGTGTCGCGCCACATGTAGCCGGCCTGGGCCAGCAGCTTGGGCAGCATGTCAAACTTGGCTACGTCGAGTTGCCCCAGGGCCAGAGATTCTTCCATCAGCCGCGTGCGTCGGTCCAGGTTGTACTTGAGGCCGCGCGCAATCGCCTCATCCATGGTCAACGTTGCTGGGAGCGGTTCAACGTCTTTGAGCATGGCGTTGGAATCCGCCTGGGAAGTCGCGGCCAGTTCGGCTTGCTTGAGTGCTTCCGGGGAAATGCTCGCGCAGCCGCCCAGGGCGATGGCCAGACTCAGGGCCAAGGTCGTTTGTTGAAGTCTCACGAGGAATCCTTTGGTCTTGATGCTGTCAGTCCGACATCGGTCGTCCTGGTATGTTTCGTGGATTGCCGTTCGTTCGCTTAGACGTATATCCGACGATCGAATGATGATTCTAAACGCTTATGCTAGCAAAAATTGAGGATGGAAATTATGCTTATTAACAATTTTCAGACTGATAATTTGTTGTCTAAAGAATTCAAAATTTGCAAGAATTTCCTGCTAGATGGTTGGCCGCGGCAGGCGTTCATGTCATCAAATTCTGAGTCAAGCGTGACAGCACGCGAGCGCTTTTCCTGCAGTCCGATAATGGCGCGTCATGTGCACCAACTTCACGCCGACCCAGCGGGCCGATTGGGTCAAAAACCACTTAGGGGTGGATTTGCCCACCGGGTTTCCCGCCGAGGCTTACCCGGGGTATCCAGCCCCCATCGCCGTCAAAAGCCATCAATCGGGTCGAGTGGCGTGCGGCTTGGCCCGTTTTGGTCTGATCCCAGGATGGGCCAAGGACGACAAGATCAGCCGTCACACCTATAACGCCCGCAGTGAAACGGTGACTCAAAAGCCCAGTTTTCGCACGGCATGGCGGCAGCGACAATTTGGACTGGTCCTGGTCGACGATTTCTTTGAGCCCAGTTATGAAACAGGCAAGGCCGTGCGCTGGCGAATTCAGCTGACCTCTGGCGACCCCTTCGGCATCGCTTGTTTGTGGGATCGTTGGACAGATCCGACCAGTGGGGAGTGGGTCGTGAGCTTCTCCATGCTGACCGTCAACGCCGATCAGCATCCCGTCATGCGACACTTCCACAAAGCGGGGGACGAAAAGCGTACCCCTGTCGTGATGGCCCCAGCGCTGCATGAACGTTGGTTGTCCGCAGAACCCGATGAAGCAATGGCACTGATGAGCTGTTCGCACATGCCAGAGCTTGTGGTGCACTCAGCGCCACGAACCTGATATTGCGATATCAGCCCTGCACACTCCCTTAGGGGAGGCATTGACAGCGACATGTCGTCTGCTTTATGCGATTCGCTTATATACAAACAATGGAATATTCGTTGGTTTAACTGCTGAACTTGCTCAGAATCCTGGGCATGTCTTCATACCCCCTTGTTGCCCTAGAGCCCAGCCCCCGACTGGAATCGGAGACGTCATGATCTCCCTCTCAAATACTGCACTGGGGCATCGACACAAGCCACATCGGGTGTTGCCTGGTTTCAGTCTCACCCTGGGCTACACCGTGCTGTACCTGAGCCTCATTGTGCTCATACCGCTGTCTGCCTTGCTGTTAAAAACCTTCAGCCTTACCTGGACCCAATTCTGGGATGCGGTGACGGGGGAACGGGTGATGGCCTCATACCGGCTCACCTTCGGGGCCTCGTTCCTCGCGGCCTTGGTGAATGTGTTTTTCGGGCTGCTGGTGGCCTGGGTGCTGGTGCGCTATGACTTCTTTGGCAAGAAGGTGGTGGATGCCTTGGTGGATTTGCCATTTGCGTTGCCCACAGCGGTGGCCGGAATTTCCTTGACCGCACTCTTGGCTGGCAATGGCTGGGTGGGGCAGTACCTGGAACCGCACGGGGTTCAGTTGGCCTTCAATCCCAATGGCGTGGTGATCGCTCTCATCTTCATCGGGCTGCCTTTTGTGGTGCGTACTGTGCAGCCGGTGCTGGAGGATGCAGAAAAAGAGCTGGAGGAAGCCGCCACGTGTCTGGGGGCCACGCGCTGGCAAACTTTTACCCGGGTGATCTTTCCGTCCGTCCTTCCGGCCTTGTTGACGGGATTTGCCATGGCCTTTGCACGTGCCGTGGGGGAGTACGGCTCCGTGATTTTCATCGCGGGCAACATGCCCATGGTCTCCGAGATCACGCCACTCATCATCGTCGGCAAACTGGAGCAGTATGACTACGCGGGTGCCACGGCAGTGGCCACCGTGATGTTGCTCATTTCGTTTGCGCTGCTGTTGGTGATCAATGCGCTGCAAGCATGGCATCGACAACGTTCGGGGGCTCTGACATGAGTGGTGCTGTGACGACGTTGAACAAGGCGCCACGCTCCGCGCGCGCCGGTACCACCGAACCTGCTTGGGTTCGTTGGGGATTGCTCGCGCTTGCGCTGGGTTTCATGTTTCTCTTTCTGCTGCTGCCGTTGGCGGTTGTATTCACTGAGGGCCTGCGCAAAGGGGTGGACGCCTATTGGGAGGCGCTGAAAGAGCCCGACGCCTGGGCCGCCATTCGCCTGACGTTGTTGACTGCTTTGATCGCAGTGCCACTGAATCTGGTGTTCGGTATTGCCGCGGCCTGGGCCATTGCCAAATTCGAGTTCAAGGGAAAGGCGTTTCTCACCACCCTGGTGGACTTGCCATTTTCGGTGTCTCCGGTGGTGGCGGGGTTGATCTACGTCTTGATCTTTGGTGCGCAGGGGTGGCTGGGCCCGTGGCTGGCGGCGCACGACATCAAGATCATCTTTGCGGTGCCGGGCATTGTGCTGGCCACCGTGTTTGTCACCTTCCCCTTCATCGCCCGTGAGTTGATCCCCTTGATGCAGGCCCAGGGCACGGAGCAAGAGCAGGCCGCCATCGTCTTGGGCGCAACGGGCTGGCAAACCTTCTGGCATGTCACCTTGCCCAACATCAAGTGGGGCTTGATCTACGGCGTCATTCTTTGCAATGCCCGCGCCATGGGGGAGTTTGGGGCGGTGTCAGTCGTGTCCGGGCATATCCGAGGGCAGACCAACACCATCCCTCTGCACGTCGAAATTTTGTACAACGAATACCAATCGGTGGCGGCCTTTGCGGTGGCCTCTTTGCTGGCACTGTTGGCGCTGGTGACCCTGGTCATCAAATCGGTGGTCGAGTGGCGACATGAGCGAGAACTGCGTGCGACCGCTGACCTTCCGCCAGAAAAACCAACTTTTTAAACATCGCCATGAGCATTGAAATCCGACACATTCACAAGCAGTTTGGCAGCTTCACCGCGCTGAACAAGGTCAGCCTGGACATCGAGTCGGGCGAACTGGTGGCCTTGCTGGGCCCCTCCGGCTGCGGCAAGACCACCTTGCTGCGCATCATTGCCGGACTGGAAACGCCCGACCAAGGCACCATTGCCTTCAGTGGCGAGGACACCACCCATGTGCATGTGCGTGAACGACAGGTCGGCTTCGTGTTTCAGCATTACGCCTTGTTCCGGCACATGACCGTTTTTGAAAACGTGGCCTTTGGGCTGCGGGTGAAACCGCGCGCACAGCGTCCCCCCGAGACCGAGATCCAGCGCAAGGTGCACGAATTGCTGGGACTCGTGCAGCTGGATTGGCTGGCCGATCGTTACCCGTCGCAACTCTCAGGGGGTCAGCGTCAGCGTATTGCTTTGGCCCGCGCACTGGCGGTGGAGCCCAAGGTGTTGCTGCTGGACGAACCTTTTGGTGCCCTGGACGCCCAGGTGCGCAAAGAACTGCGCCGCTGGTTGCGCCGCTTGCATGATGAGTTGAGTGTCACCAGCATCTTCGTCACCCACGATCAGGAGGAAGCTTTGGAGGTGGCCGATCGTGTGGTGCTGATGAACAAAGGTCAGGTCGAACAGGTCGGTTCACCTCAGGAGGTGTGGAATCATCCGGCCAGCCCCTTTGTCTATGGCTTTTTGGGCGACGTCAATCTCTTTCATGGCCGTGCACACGATGGCGAAATGCAGATCGGCGCCGATCACCAGGCGGTGCGACTGCAAACCCCCGAACACAGCCATGTGCAAGGTGCCAAGGCCTATGCTTATGTCCGCCCGCATGATTTGGATGTGCAGCGCTATACGCCCGGACACCGTGGAGGAATCGTGGCGCGCCTGTCCCGCGCCATGGTGGTCGGCCCGATGGCCCGTTTGGAGTTGGAACCGACGGATGAGAGTGGCTTGGATCAGACAGCCCTCATTGAAGCTCACGTCCCCGCACAGTCGTTTTCTGCGCAGCAACTCAAGGAGGGGGAGCTGCTGGTGGTGATGCCTAGGCAGGCGAGGGTGTTTGTGGAGGGCTAGACGTGCTTGCTGTCTCGGAGGCGAGGGTGACAGGCTCCTGACTTTGACGCTCTGGGACCTGCTTGTGCGCATTCAACTTCATCAACTGTGACAGTGAACGAACCTGTAGCTTGCGCATGATGGTGGATTTGTACTGCTTGGCGGTGGGCAAGGAGACATGCATGGCCTCCATGATTTCGGCATTGTTAAACCCTTGCAACAAAAGCTGCATCACCTGACGTTCACGCGGCGACAAATGTTGCAAGGACTCATTGAACCTGGCTTGCTCGATGATTTCACGCATTTGCACGCGATCTTTTTCAATGCCAATCGCCACAGCCCGAAGCAAATCCTCTCTGGCGAACGGTTTGGCCAGAAAATCGACGGGGCCGAGTTTCATCGCTTCGATGGTTTGCTTTCGGTTGCTTTCCCCGCTGATGTAGATGACCGGGATTTGGCGTCCTTGCGCAATCAACTGCAGGTGCAATTCCAAACCACTCAGTCCAGGCAGAGACATGTCCGTGATCACGACCGTGGGGGCAGTTTGCGGAAGATTGTTGAGGAAACTCTCTGCGTCTGGCCAGGAGCGCACATGGTAATTGGCAAATACCAACAGGTCGTGAATGCTGTTTCGAAGGCTTTCATCGTCTTCTATAACGTTGACATAGCAGGACTGCATGTGGAAGGCGAGGGCAATTCAGGATGACTAAAGTTTGCTAGATAAATTGATTGGAGCACATCCTCCGAATGGATGTTTTTCTGATCACGCCATGCTGAATTTCAAATGAAAGCGAGCGCCGTTGCTGAAGCCCTCATCAATCCAGATGTGTCCCCCATTTTTTTCCATGATGTACTTGGCCAACCACAACCCCATCCCCATTCCACCTGGTTTTGTGGATTCTGACAATTCGAACACCTGTTTATGTAGACTTTCGGGTATTCCCGTGCCGTTGTCAGTCACGGAGACATAACACGCGTCTTTGTCCGTCCAGGATTTCAGAAGAATTTGACCTTGATGACTGTTGGATTCTTGGATTGACTCCATTGAGTTGTTGATTAAATTGATTAACACATGCTCTAACTCACCCGGGGTGAAGTGGATGCGTTGGATCGCGGCAAGTTGCATTTGAACATCGATACGTTGGATTTTTAAATGACTGCCCATCATCTCCACACAAGTGCGCACCAACGGATCCAGATCGATGGTTTGAGTTGCACTTTTGCCTTCTTTGAAAATGGCTCTGACCCGTTTGACGATCTGCGCCAGTCTTTTGCTGTCAAAGCCAATTCGAGTCACCAGAGTGGAGATATGTTCAGGAAGAGGTGTGGACGCCATCATGCGTTCGTATTCCTCGACATTGATCTGTATGGCGGCCAGCGGTTGATTCATTTCATGTGCAATGGTGGCTGACAAAGCGCCCGAGTGGGCCAATTTGCCGATTTCGGCAAGTCGCTCCATAAACTCTGTACGCTCTTGCAAGAGTTGTTTGGTCATCTGCTCTTTCTCAATGGCCAAAATCTCTGCTTGGTGCGCGATGGCAGTCTCCCGCGTGGCTCTTATGACTTCAGCCTGTGACTTTTCGACGATAAAGCCCCAGTAACCATAGCAATAAAAGATAACGCTCACGTAGTTGATGACCAATGCGATTTGAGCCGTGGCAGTGAAGTCAAGCAGACCAGAGAAACGTCCTGTCATTAAGAATTCAATGACTCGTGCGGTATTGATGCTGGCGTACACCATGAATGTCAACATCAAAATCCACATGGATTTGCTGTTGTGCTTTTTGCGAATCTGATTGGCCTGAAATGTCAACGCCAGTTCAGCCAATGACAAAATCGTCAAGTGTATGGACCGACCCCAGTTTAAATATTCTTCATGCGAGTAGGTCGTGAAAAGAATGGCCAATTCACCCAAAATCAGCAAAATGTACACAGACAACCTTGGATGAGCGTCCGAGGTCTCACGCCGAAGTGACTCGTACAAGATGAGAACGCTGCTCAGGGCCATCATGCTGATGAGCGGACCCCTGACCAATAGCGGCAGCATATTGCCGAATACAAAGAATATTGCCGTTAAGGAATATAAGCCAGTGCCAATGAACCATAAATTGGCATTGAAGTTCCTGACCCTATACAGCATGAACCAGGAGCTCAGCGGAATCAGGATAAAGATTGTCAAGCCGGAGTACAGCAATAGCAGTAACGCGGGGTGGTTGTCTGGCATGTGAGTGGGTGGGGTGGGTGTGACGGATCATTATTCCAAGACGGAAAATCCGAAGGACATCATACGAACGAATATTTTTTGCGGATTCATTAAAACATTCGATTGGAGGATATTCGGCAATTACACGAAACTCTACGATCGCGCCCGAGAATATTCAATCGAGGGTGCTTCAATTGTCAAAGCCTACGAAAAAAACAGCCAAGCGCAACAGACTTTCCCTGCTGGCGCTTGAGTCCCGCATGGTATTCGATGGCGCGATAGGCGTCACCGACCCTCACCTTGCAGACCCTTCACATGGCGTAGATATCACGCGCATTGCCGAGGTCGCCGTTAAATCGGTTGCGTTGGAGCCCCCAGTGGTTCGAGAGACTTCCACGCGGCGCGAAATTGCTTTTGTGGACAGTGCCCTGACTGATCTGCCCGGACTGCTGGATGGAATTGGCAGCCAAGTTGAAGTTGTGTTCATCCAGCACGAGCGGGATGGGCTGAGTCAAATCAACGAAGCGCTGACAGGCCGCGGTAGCTTTGATGCCATTCACATCCTGGCCCACGGCAGCGCCGGTGTCCAAACCATTGGTTCTACCGTGCTGGATGGAGCTCATCTCGATACACTCAAATCCGAATTGACCACGCTGGGTGCCAACCTCAATGCCCAGGGTGACTTGTTGTTGTATGGGTGCGATGTGGCCGACTCCGCGCAGGGGCAAGCCTTGATCGAACAACTGGCCCAATTCACAGGCGCCGATGTGGCGGCTTCCAGCAACACCACCGGTAACGAAGGCGACTGGATATTGGAAAAAACCGCTGGTCAGGTGGAAACTGACAGCCTCCAAGCCCCAGGTTGGACGGGTTCCTTGACGACCAGCTTGACCTTGCCAGACGACACATTGGACGGCGACGGGGACGGAATTGTGAACCGCCTGGATTTCGACGATGACAACGACGGAATTCTGGACAGTCAGGAAATGGAGATATCCCTGACCAACAACCTGGCGGTCAACAGCGGTTTCAAAGACTTAAGTTTGGCGGCTATCTCGGCTTCGATTGCCAATGGGACCTACACCGACGACCAGGAAAATCCGATTGACGGGAAATACGCCACCAATCCCAAGCCAGATCCTTTCTCCATTATCGTCCCCAATGCCGCCGACGCCACCAAGTTAGGGTGGCGCACCACCTCTAGCGATGGCGCCTTCGAAATCTGGGGCGATGGCATGTTCGATTACAAATCGGCGGATGGCGATGGTCAGTGGATGGAACTCAGCGCCAACGAGCCCTCCGCGCTTTACCAGTACGTCGACTTCAAGGGGCAGACCCTTTCGCCAGGAGCGACCATCACTGTGTATTGGTCGAGCAAACATGCGGGTCGAGACGGGATAGACACCGCCACCGTGGCGTTCTCGCTGTCGGAGCCGGCAAAGCAAGTCAAAGGACAAACGCCTGCACCGGGCGCGGGTGAAGTGGTTGTGGCCACCATGGTTGATGGCGCAGGGCAATGGGGTGCCTACAGTGGTGCCTACGAAGTCACCAACAATGGCACCAGTGATCTGCAGGGGGTCTATATCGTCTTTCGCGCCATCAAAACGGGCTCGAAAACACTCGGTGAAGGCAACTTGCTCGACGACATCAGGGTTTCGCTGTCTCCGCCTTCGGACATGGACACCGACAAAGACGGTATCCCCAACCGACTGGACCTGGACTCTGACGGCGACCACTTCTCGGACTCTTCCGAAGCCGGTGTGCCCCTGGACAAACTCAACGGACCGGTCGGGCCCGATGGCGTGTACGACAGCCTGCAGGCGGCCGTGCCCAAAGACGGTGTGCTGGCGATCAAACCCCCTACGTACGAATCGCAGGCCTTGGTGCCCAATGTCTACCCCACCGACTTGCCTCCGGTGGAAGTGATTGGAGACACCTTCTACGAGAACAACGACGAATACGTCGGGTTTTCAGTCACCGCGACGCCCGGGCAGGCGCTTGTATTGAAACTGACAGACGCCGCCGAGGGCGACAACGCCGCGACCACCGGCCTGGCCACGCAACCGCTGCAGTACTCGCTGGACGAAGGTACGACCTGGCTGACCTACACCGCCGGGCAGACCATTTACGCCGCGGGTGATCAGGTGCTGGTGCGCACCGCCATGACCAAGGAGAACGACACGCTCTCTGAGCCCGACGAGCAGGTGAAGCTGACGGTTCAGTCCTGGTCCGGTCCGACGGCGCAGACGGCCGAAGGCTTCAGCACCGTCAAGGACGATGACCTGCCCATGGCCATCAACAACGTGAAGGTGACCGAAGGCGTGGACGAGTACGCCCAATTCACCCTCACCGTGAACCAGGGCTTGTCGGTCACGCTGACGGCCACCAGTGGCACGGCCACGCTGGGCACCGACACGGTCACTGGGATGGAGTACTGGAACGGCACGGCCTGGGTGCCTTACACCAGCGCGATTGCCATTCCCACCGATCCGGCCAATCCCGAGGTCAAGTACGAGCTGCAGGTGCGGTTCAAGGTCACCGACGACGTGATCAGCGAGGTGCCAGCTGGTGAGACCTTCCAGTTGAAGGCCACGGCCAATGTCAATGGCAGTGCTTACAACGTCACCGGCACGGGCACCATCGTCGACCCTCTGGTCAAGCAAACCCTGGCCATCACCAATGCCGAGGTGATGGAGGGGCTGGAGCTTTACGAGGTGTTCAAGGCCACCGGCGATTCGGGCCTGGCGGTCACCATCAGCCTGAAGTCCGACACGGCCCTGGATCCGGGTGACTACCTGGCCAACTCGCTGCAGTACTCGCTGGACAAGGGCGCGACCTGGACCAACTACAGCGCGGGCAGCACGGTCAACCTCAACGATGCCGGCGAGATGCTGATCCGTGTGAAGATCGTGGATGACACGGCTGCAGAGAGTACCGAGAGCTACAAGATCATCGTGGGGCCGCCTTCGCCTTCTTTTGTGCCTGATGGTATCAATTGGACTCGCTGGACCGTCGCAACCACCGGGTTCGACGACGACAACCCAAGCGGCCCGATACCCATGGGTTATAACCCGGCCACAGGCACGTATGTGGCCTTCACTGAGCTCGATGCCAATGGTCTACCAACGATGGCCGGGACGCCCAGCAGCAAAACTGCTGTTGCAACAAGTTTTCTCGCCGCTCCCGAAAATGGTAGCGTCTATGAAGCCCTGACATTCGGCGGCTTCATCTTGTTTCCGTCCAATTTACAGGGTCAGACAATTAGCTTGCGCATCCCGACGACAACCGGTCAATACTCGGTGGCTTGGGTGGTCTCCACTGACGGTAATTTGGCCAACTGGATCGACCCGGTCAATGCTACCAGCAAGCCACTGCTGGACATGAAGCACACCCTGGTGCCTGGCGCCGACGGTCCCGTGGGTGCGGTCTCCATGACTGGAGTCTCCACGACTGGCAACCTGGTGGACTCCGCCACCAGCACTCGCCTGATCCAGGACTTCAAGGCCACTGTGACTGCTGGAAGCAGCCACGCCTTCTACATCATGGTCACCGACCCTTGGAACAACCGGTTCAAGGACAGCACATTCAACTTCCAGTACTCCACCAACGGCGGCAGCACTTGGACGGCGGTGCCCATGACTTGGTACAGCAGCGGGTCCGTAGCCGGCAGCACCACCGGCAGCACTGGCAGCACAGTCTTACCAGTCACCGGCATCGGCACCATCTTGGACAACGATGCCCTGCCCAACACGCCGCCAGCGGTGCCGCAGGTCAACGACCTGCGGGTCAACGAGGGCTCGCCCTATGCGGTCTTCACCGTCTCCGGCACCGAGCAGCAGTACGTCAAGCTCGAGCTCACGGCCGGCACGGCCACCTCGGGCACCGACTACACCAACGCCATGGAGTACTGGGACGGCAGCAGCTGGCAACCCTATTACGCCGATGCGTATGTGAAGATCCCCAAGGACGCCGACACCACCACCGGTGAGGCCGCCAGCCTGCTGGTGCGGGTGGCCATCAAGCCCGACCTGTTGAACGACAGCGGTGAAACCTTCACGCTCAAGGCCATCAACACCGCCAACGCCAGCGACACCGGCGTGTGCACCATCGTTGACGACAGCACCGGCACCGTCTTTGCTGCCAGCCCGTCAACGACCGGTGTGACTCCGGCCACCAACGACGCTCCTGCCAAGCCCATCGAGCTGAGCCCGGCTACCACTGCCGTGGCCGATCCCACCAAAGTGACTGTGGCCGACGATGACCGCCCAGTGACCGTGGATGACGTCAAGGTCAACGAAGGCTCACCTTATGCGGTCTTCACCGTCGGTGCCAAGGAATTGCAATACGTCAAGCTTGAGCTGGCCGCAGGCACGGCCAAGGCCTCGCTGGACTACATCAACGCCCTGGAATACTGGAACGGCAGCAGCTGGGTCAAATACACCGCCGGCACCTTTGTCCAGACGCCTGCCGATGGCGATGGCACGGCTAATGAGGCCGCCAACCTGCTGGTGCGTGTGGCGATCAAGCCCGACATGCTCAGCGATACCGGTGAGATCTTCACGCTCAAGGCCTCCAACACTGGAGGCGGCAGTGATACCGGCGTGGGCACCATCGTGGACGACGGCACGGGCACAGTGTTTGGCACCACGCCCGCTGCCAGCGGCGTGACCCCAGCCACCGCCACCGCGCCCGCACAGCCCCTGGTCACGCCCACCGCCAGCACGCCCGTGGCCGACCCGGCCCAGCAAACCGTGGCCGATGACGACCGGCCCCTGACCGTCAACAACGTCAGGGTCAACGAAGGCTCGCCCTATGCGGTGATGAAGGTGGGCGGCAAGGAGGGCCAGTACGTCAAGCTCAGCCTGGCCGAAGGCACGGCCACCGCCGACGTGGACTACACCAATGGCATGGAGTACTGGGACGGCAGCAGCTGGAAGACCTATGTGCCGGGCACCTTTGTGAAGATTCCCGCAGACACAGACAGCACACTCAATGAGCCGGCTGACCTGCTCGTCCGTGTGAAGATCACTCAGGATACCCTCGACGACAGCGGCGAGGTTTTCACGCTCAAGGCCAGCAACAGCGGTGGCGGCAGTGCCACCGGTCAGTGCACCATCCTCAACGATGGCACGGGCAGCGTGTTCGGCGCGGCCAATCAAACCGGCAACCCCGACACCTTGGGTGTGACCCAAGACCCCAGCCTGCCCGCCGTGCTCGATGACGACCGTGGCATCAGCGTCAGCAGCGTCAAGGTCAATGAGGGGTCGCCCTACATCGTCTTCGACGTCACGGGCGTTCCCGGCGTGACCTTCTCCTTGGGCTTGGCTGCTGGCTCGGCCAAGCTGGGCTCCTTGAGCGGCAACCCGACCGATGGCAGCGGCCAGGATGCCGCCCCCGCACTGCAGTACTGGAGCGGCACGGCCTGGGTCGATTACACCAGCGGCTCGCAGGTGACCATGCCGTCGGGGCCGCTGCGCGTACGCGTGGCGGTGGCGCAAGACAGCCTTTATGAAACATCCGAAGCTTTCACCCTGACTGCCACCGATGCCAACGCCCGCCAGGCGGTGGGCACGGGCACCATCGTGGACGATGGCTCGGGCGTGCAGTTTGTGTTCTCGGGCAATCCCAACAACACACTGCCGACCGTGGTCAATCCGCCCACCGCGAATGTGGTCACCCCCACGGCACAGTCCCCGATGCCTGATGACGACCGGCCTGTCCTCGTTGATGACCTGGTGGTCAATGAAGGCTCGCCGTTTGCAGTGTTCAGCGTGAGCGCGGCCGAAGGGCAGTATGTCAAGCTGGAGCTGGCTAACGGAACGGCCACGCCCGATGGGGACTACGCCGACGCGCTGGAGTATTTCGACGGCAGCGCTTGGCGGGCTTACACGCCGGGCAGCTATGTGAAGGCGCCGATCGACGGCGACACCACGCCTGGCACGCACTTGCTGGTGCGCGTGGCCATCAAGCAGGACACCCCGCTTGATGGTGGCGAAACGTTCACGCTCACGGCCAGCAACACGGGCGGCGCCAGCGACATTGGCACCGCCACCATCAAGGACGATGGCACGGGCACCCTGTTTGCCACCCGCGCGGACGATCCCAGCACGCCCAATGTCAACGAGGCAGTTCTGGGCGTCAGTGGTGCAGCGCCGGTTCTGGACACCCAGACTGTGCGTGACGACGACCGTGTGGTCAACATCAACGATGTGAGGGTCAATGAAGGTTCTCCCTACATCGTGTTCACGGTGTCGGGCGATGAAGGCGCGGCCTTTCGCCTGCAGCCCACTTCGGCCACGGCCGTGCTGGGCCAAGATACCGGCACCCAGTTCGAGTATTTCAATGGCAGCAACTGGGTGGCTTACACCGCCGGCAGCTACCTGAACCTGCCCGATAACGGTAACCCCAGCACCACCGCCAGCACCATGCTGGTGAGATTGGCTGTCAAGCAGGACTTGCCTTACGAGGTGTCTGAGTCTTTCAAGCTGTCAGCGATCAATCCAGGCGGAAATTCGGGCCGCGTGGGCACGGGCACCATCGTGGACGATGGCACGGGCACTCTTTTTGCCACCCGTGCCGATGATCCCAGCACGGCCGGCGTCAATGAGGCCGTGTCCGGTGTCAATCCCGACGGCACCCCGGTGCTCAACAGCAGCTCGCCCAAGGACGATGACCGTCCGCTGACCGTGACGGGCAGCACTGTGCAAGAGCCAGGAACCGGCCAGACCGGTTACCTGCCATTCACTGTCTCGGGCATCGAGGGCCAGCCGGTCATGCTGGCGCTGGGCTCAGACAGCGGTACTGTCGGCACCGACACCGGCACTCAGTTGCAGTACTGGAGCGGCAGTGCCTGGGTCAACTATGACCCGCTCAACCCACCGACCATCCCGCAGGTGGGCGCAGGCCTCAATGGCGAGACGGGCACGCTCAATGTGCGCGTGGCCGTCAACCCCGACACGCTGACCGAGGGCACAGAAACCGTCAAACTGGTCGCCACCAACCTGAATGGCACGGCCTTCTCGGCGCCGGGCTATATCCTGGAAGGGGCAGGGACCGTGGTGCCTGATGCGCCGCCAATCGCCGTCACCGGCCAAACCGTCAACGAGGCCTCGCCTTACCTGGTCTATAAGGTCAGCGGCCTGATTGGTCAGGGCCTGAGCCTGGATCTCAAGACCACCGGCACCGGTAACGGTCATGTGGACACCGACGCCGACATCAGCTGCCACCTCCCAGTGACCACGGTCAACGTGCTGACCAATGATGTGGCTAGCGTGGGCAATATCGACCCGGCCACCGTGCTTCTCTTTTCCACCGCCACCGGTGCGGAAACTGGCGTCTCCAGCCTGGTTGTGCCGGGGCAGGGAACCTATGTCGCCAACGCCAATGGCACGGTCAGCTTTACACCGATCGATGGTCTGCAAGAAGGTACCTCGCTCACGCCGGTTTACTACACGGTCAAGACCGTGCCTGGCGGTTATGGCAGAGCCGAATCTGGGTTTGGCAAGATCGACCTGAACCAGGGAGCGCTCGCGGCTTCCTCAGGCACACCGCAGACCTCGCCCTGGTGGCAGGTGGACCTGGGTGCGAATGTGGCCATTGATTCCATCAAGGTGTCCAACCGTCAGGAAAACCCCAGTCGCTTGAACGGAGCCTCGGTCTACATCCTCGACGCCAATCAGCAGGTGGTGAGCAGTTTCTTGCTGTCGAGCAATCATTCGGCTGCTTCCGTCGAAACTCTGACGGCAAGCGGCGCCACCGGCCGTTATGTCAAGGTGACCCTTCCCACCATGGAATATCTGTCTCTGGCTGAGGTGGAGGTCTATTCGGGTACCAGCAACGTGGCACTGGGTAAGACGGCCTCACAGTCGTCAACTGGTTGGGGGGGCTTTGCCCGCTTGGCGGTAGACGGCAATACCGGGGCCACTTTTGCAGGAGGATCGGTGACTCATACCGATTCAGTGTTGCCACCTGTGACTGCCAACGACGGCACACCCGGCGGCATGGGTGCCCATCTGAGCTGTCAAGAGTTGGAATACTTCGACGGCACCAACTGGGTCTATTACGTTCCAGGCACCACGGTCAACATTCCGGGCGCGACCAACGGCCAGCCAGGTGAGTTGCTGGTGCGGGCCCGCGTGGTCAACGACGGCATCTTCGAAGGCCCAGAGACCTTGGACCTGGTGGCCACCAGCACGAACGGCTATGTGGCTAGTGGCACCGGCACTGTCGTGGACGATGGCACTGGACTGATTAACACCAACACGGTAAGCAACGGCGCACCGGTGCTCGACACCAGCACGACCCGCAATGACGACCGTGGCGCCACGCCGTCGGTCAACAGCTTTACTGTCAACGAAGCTTCCCCTTTTGCGGTGTTCACGATCACTGGCGTGCCGGGTGCGGGTCTGACGCTGGGCCTGGGCAACGGCAGCGCCGAGCCCGAAGACCATGGCACGGCGCTCGAATTCTTCGACGTGGCCACTTCCAGCTGGAAGCCCTACGACGCCACCACACCCAACGCGGTGGTCCAGCCCGACGGCCGTCTGTTGGTGCGTGTGGCGTTGAACAACGACGTGCCCTTCGAAGGCCCCGAGACCTTCAATCTGAACGCCACCTACAACAACAAGGGTGTGACACAAGGCATCACCTTGGGCGGCAGCACAGCGGGAACAGCCACCATCGTGGACGACGGCACGGGCGTGCTCTTCCTGACGCACAAGGACGATCCGCTGACCCCGGCGGACGAGTCGAATCTGGGCGTGATGGACAGCAACCAACCGCAGTTCGATGACATCACACTCAAGGATGATGACCGTGGTGTGAGCGTGGCTGATGTGACGGTCAACGAGGGGTCTGGCTACATCGTGTTCTCGCTCGACAGTTTTGTCGGCCAAAAGTTATCGGTATCGCTGAGCAACGGCACAGCCAAGCTGGGCGATGTGACCCAATCGGGCATGGATGCGTCCGACACCCTGGAATATTGGACAGGCTCTGCCTGGGTGCCCTATGTGCCTGGTAGTCCGATCGAGGTGACGCCCAACGGCAACCAGTTGCCCGGGGAGGCCAAGAGTGTTCCGGTGCGCTTGAAGATCAACAACGACAACCCTTACGAAGCGTCTGAGTCATTCACGATCACAGCAACCACCGCCGGGGGCAAGAGTGACTCGGCCCTGGGCACCATCGTTGACAATGGCACGGGCACCAAATGGACTTTCAGCTCGCCCAGCAGCGATGTAGGTACATCCCAGACCGCGCTCACGCCCACCGTTGGTTTCAACGACGACAGGCCAGTCAACCCAGCGTTTGTCAACGATCTGCGCATCAACGAGGGCTCGCCCTGGGCTGTGTTCACGATCACGGGTGTGCCGAGCGCCCAGGTTTCCCTGGCTCTGCCAGCGGGAACAGGGGCACACGATGCCAGATTGGGCGATGACTATGGCGATGGATCAGCGCCTGGCGAATTGCAGGTGTACGTGGGTGGTCAATGGGTCGACTACAACCCTTCAGCGGTTTATGCAGGGTCGGTGGATGCTGCCAACAAGACCGGCAATGCGGTGTTGGACAACAGCGGCAAGCTGCTGGTGCGGGTGAAGTTGGCCAACCAGGTGGACTATGAAGGTCCGGAGCCTTTCAGCCTGGCCATTCAATATACTGGTAACTACACCACCGCCAACCTGGGAGGGTCACCGCTGCCGCAGCCGGGCTACACCTTCACCGGGAGCGCCACCATCGTGGATGACGGGTCGGGCGTGGTCTTTGGCGACACCAACGTCACGGGCACCCCCACCACCCCGGGCGCGGATGGAACGCCGGCCTTGCTGGACGATGACCGCCCCTTGGTGGTGGGTGACGCCGAAGTCAATGAGGCATCGCCTTACATCGTGATGCCTGTGAGCGGTAAGGCGGGGCAACTGGTCAAGCTGGACCTCAAGGCGGGTTCTGCCACGCTCTCCGGCGGCAATGCAGACACTGGCGCTGCGCTGCAGTACTGGAACGGCACAGGTTGGGTCGATTACGTGGCTGGCAGCTATGTGGCCATCCCGACCCTGCCGGGGCAGGTGAGCAGCGATCCGCAAACCCTGCTGGTTCGATTGGCGGTGGTCAACGATGTTCCGTATGAGCGCAGGGAGAGCTTCACCCTCACAGCCACCAACACCGGTGGCAGCTCAGACGACGGCCTGGGCACCATCTGGGACAACGGCACGGGCCCGATCTACGCCACTGGCGTGCCCGGCAATCCTTCTGGTGTGACGGTGCAGGGCAATACATACACCGCTGTTCAGTTGCCAACAGCCCCGCTCAACGACGACCGCACGGTCGCTGTCAACAGCGTGCGAGTGAACGAAGCCTCGCCCTTTGCCGTCTTCACGGTGGATGCAGCCGCAGGTGAACTGATCACCTTGAACCTGACCTCGGGCACTGCAAGCGTGGGGGTCGACACCGCCAACAGCATGGAGTATTTCGACCCGGTGTCGCAGGCGTGGATGCCCTATACGGCACCAATGACGGTTCCCCTCACCGACGGCGGGGCGAACACCAAGCTGCTGGTGCGTGTGGGTATCAAAACCGACCCCGCGTTCGAGGGCGATGAAACCTTCACCCTCAAAGCCCAGTACACCACGGGCAATCAGGCCAGTGCCACGGGGACCGGCATCATCAGTGATGACGGTGCAGGCGATATTTTTGCCACCCGCAAGGACGACCCTGCCACACCGGTCAATGATTCGGTCAAGGGCGTCAACACCGATGGCACCCCTCTCATACTCATCCCGGCCAATACACTTGTGGCCGACCCGACCGATCCGGCCGACCCGGACCTGATGGCTGATGACGACCGTCCTTTGCGGGTCAATGACATCGAGGTCAACGAAAGCTCGCCGTTCATGGTTTGGACGGTCAAGGGCAAGCAGGGACAGTATGTTCAGCTGGATTTGGGGAGCACCGGGGTCGGCACTGGACACGCGGTGCCCGGCCAGGACACGGGCACGCAGCTCCAGTACTGGAATGGCGCCGTCTGGGAAAACTACCAGCCTGGCACTTTTGTGAAAGTGCCGCGCACCGGCGCGGGCACCGATGGTCAATTGCTGGTCAGGGTGGCGGTCAATAACGACCAGCCGTTCGAAAATCGTGAGACCTTGACGCTCACAGCGAGCAACACAGGTGGATCAAGTGATGTGGGCCTGGGCACCATCAAGGATGACGGCACCGGCACCATCTACCTGAGTGGCCTGGACGATCCGTCAGTGCCCGGCGTGCAAAACCCCAGCGGCGTGGGTGCCGATGGCCTGCCGCAGGTGCAGGCGCCCAGCACCGCTTTTGTGGTGACACCAGGTCAGGCCTTGATCGCCGACAACGACCGGCCCATGACTGTCAACGATGTCACGGTCAACGAGGCTTCGCCCTACCTGGTGTGGACCGTGGGTGCGCGCCAGGGGCAATACGTCTCGTTGGCGCTGGGTAGCACAGGCACGGGCGACGGCTTTGCCACGCTGGGAACCGATACCGGCAGTGCCGAGCAGTTGCAGGTGTTCAACGGCACGGCCTGGGTGGACTATGTTCCGGGCACGCTGGTGCGGGTACCAGGCACGCAGCCGACCACGGACGGTCAGTTGCTGGTGCGGGTGGCCGTCAAGAACGACTACCTTTTCGAGGACATCGAAAGCCTCAAGCTCACCGCGGCCAATCCCAATGGCACGACTGCCACCGGCTTGGGCCGCATCCGCGATGACGGCCAGGGCTTGCTGTTTGGCAAGGACAACACCACCGCTGTACCCGACACCACTGCAGCGCTTGGCCTGCCGGTGCTGGATGATGACCGTGTGGCCCCGACGATCCCCCAAGCTGTGGTGACGCCACCACCCCAGCCCGAGCCCCCAGCCCCTCCCACGGCACCAG